>Ga0209958_1000499_pt1 | contig 67800 bp, 58 predicted proteins | sample ThiBio_inoc_plan_FD_183942 | JGI IMG/M metagenome (GOLD analysis project Ga0209958, IMG submission 183942) | Wastewater bioreactor microbial communities from Cape Town, South Africa - Thiocy_inoc_plan (SPAdes) | ecosystem: Engineered > Bioremediation > Thiocyanate > Unclassified | place: South...
TTTCAATGGAATACGCATATCTGGTTTGTCAGATGCATAGTCACGCATTGCGTCGGCATAAGTCATACGTTCAAACTTATCGAATTTTACATTCAATAATTCATTGAACATTTTAACCGTTAAGCCTTCCATTAAATCCATGATGTCATCGTCACTCATGAACGATGTTTCAACGTCAATTTGGGTAAATTCAGGCTGACGATCCGCACGTAAATCTTCGTCACGGAAACATTTCGCAATTTGGTAATAACGGTCGATACCACCCACCATCAACAACTGTTTGAACAATTGTGGAGATTGTGGAAGTGCATAGAAGCTACCATTTGAAACACGGCTTGGTACTAAATAGTCACGTGCACCTTCTGGGGTTGCACGTGTTAAAATTGGTGTTTCAACGTCTAAGAAACCATGATCTTCAAAATAGTTACGGATCAAGTTAGTTACTTTAGAACGGAAGCGTAAACGCTCTAACATTTCAGGACGACGGATGTCCAAGAAACGATATTTCAAACGAATTTCTTCTGAAATATTGGTGTTTTCGTCATTCAATGGGAATGGCGGAGTATCAGAAGCTGCAAGAACTTCGATCTCTTTACCTAAAACTTCAATCTGACCACTCACCATATTGGCATTTTCAGTACCTTCATAGCGACGACGAACACGACCTGTAATTTTTAATACAAATTCTGAACGTGCTTTATCTGCGGTTGCGAAAGCTTCAGGGGTATCTGGATCGATGACTACCTGTACGAGACCATCACGGTCACGCATATCAAGGAAAATCACACCGCCATGGTCACGGCGACGGTGAACCCATCCGCATAAAGTCACAGTTTGATCGATTTGGGCTTCTGTTAAAGAGCCACAGTAATGAGTGCGCATCATATTGAATTATGTATCCAAACTATATTGGCTGTAGAAGGTGAATGCGTAAACAGCGCACCACTAATGAAGGGGAGATTATGCCTTGTTGAACGTATAGTCTCAAGTCTTAATGTTTTCAAGCGAATTTTAAACAGACGCTTTTTGTCAAAATGATTTTAGACGCTCTGTCCGATCCCAAAATAAGAATAATAGACAAGCCATGGTGAAGACCGTTAAGCCAGCTTGGGTAAACTCATTAATCGATTTGCCAATAAAAAAATAGCGTTCACTGTTCCAGAGATCAGCACTGATATGACGGTTATAGTCAAACACTGAGAACAGGCCATAGAAGATGGAAAGGATCATGCTGATGAGTGCAAATCCTTTGAGTCTGGACGGAACGGGATGATGATGTTGATGCGTTTTATAATAGTTCCAGCACATTTTCATTAGGAACGGTAAAGCAATAATGGAGGAACCAATCTGCAAGACAAAATGTAATGGATAATGAAAACCTAACAATGAAATGTTCTGAGCCAGTATCTCTTTAAAAGCAAACGTTCGAAAATCAAGATGGGTGAGTCCATCCCAGATTAAATGCGTTGCAATACCGATGCTAATGCCTAGGCAATTCATGAAAAGAAAAGACAAGGCATGATCAAATGAATGGAGGTTTAAGGGATGTTGAATCCCGAGAATGCGATAAATTACGGGGCGATAGATCAGATACCAAAGCAGACAAAAAAACAATCCAATTGGAAGGTTTGGAAATAAAAGACCTGCCCATTGGTGGGTTAAGTTAATATTTTCTTGTGTGAACAATCGATAGAGATCTGGTGTCATACAGCCAATTGCTAATGCTGCAAGTGGTAAATGGCCTTTGCTTAATTTGGATAAGGGAGGGGCAAGGACTGCATGAGAAAGGGTGAAAGGCATAATTAAAAAAGCAATATAGTTAATAAAATCTTACCCGAAAGAACAGTAAATAAATAATCAGATTTGTAAATAGGCTGACGAACATGTCTGGTTTTTCGCAATGTTGTATTGTAAGTGTGTTTTTGCTTAAATAATGCAAGAGATTTTGGTCTATTTGGATGATTAATCAGTTTGCAGATGTTAATGAGGTTTAATTTTTGTAATGGGGTATAATTTAAATTTTTTAGGTGAGAATAAAGTTGCAAAACTCCTCTCTTTGACGATATTGATTCTATTTTTTTATTATATTTTTAATGAGAAATTTAGAGTTTGGTATGTTTCAATCATCTATACGTTAATGTTTGCCTATATTTTTGTCAAAAATAAAAAAATAATCATGAATATACCTTTGGTGGTTTTCTGTCTGATTAGTTTTTTTACTTTTAGCTTAAGTTATTATCTTTTTGATCGGTTGGATGTTATTCCACAAGATGGCCCCTCTAGAACATATAGGAATATTGTTAATCAGTATTTTTGGATAATTCCATTTTGCTTTTTACCAACGATCTATCATTATTTTGGTTTTAAAACCAAACATTTTTTTAATGTTTTATATATTATTATTGGCTTCTTAGTGGTCTATAGTTGGATTGTCGGGATTCAACTAGATTTTCACCGTGGGTTACTGGCAGATTTTTATAATCCGATTATATCGTACGATATTGTATTTGTTTCTTTAAGTATTTTAATTTTAGTTTTTTCTTTTTGTTTAAAATCTAAATATTCTTATTTAATAGCAACTATAAGTTTGTTGACTTTATTTGTATTTATACTTCATGGCTCTAGAGGAACATGGTTGGTTTTACCATTTTTACTGGTGTTTTTAACTTTGTTTTATTATAAAACTCAGAAGAGAAAGTTGCTGTTTAGTGGGGCACTGCTTTTAATATTTTTGATTGTTAATGCTGTTATTCCAAACTCACCTGTATTTAATCGTTTTGATGATTTTCAAAATGATAAGGCTCATATTGAAAATCATAGTTATAATAACAGTACAGGTTCTAGATTGGTGATGTGGCACAATGCAATTGAACTATTTAAACAACAGCCTGTTATAGGGGTGGGTGTTTATGGTGTTGAAAAAGAACACTGCCATCTAGCAGAACAAGGTATTTTACCGATTTGTTTTCAACATAAGCATAATATTTTCTTTCAGGAACTCGCTGCCAATGGCTTGATCGGTTTGATCGGACTCATTATTTCATTGTTTACACCATTGATATTTTTCTTCTCTCAATTTTTTAGCAGAAATGAATTAATTAGGAATTTGGCACTTGCTGGATTTTTATTTGTACTTTCATTTCTTTTGAGCGGGTTAACCGAATATTATTTATTCTTTCCTCACGTCACCTATATATTCTTCTTCATAACAGCCAGTTTGATGAGTTTTATCATTTTGAAAAATAAAGAGTAAATTTTTATTTGACAGGAATTTAGCCGACATATCGAGAGATAGGGTCGGTTTTTTTATCAAAAATTGGGTTGATCTAGGGGATAACGTTTCTCGGATGCTGAAGGTCTTTCATTGAATCATGGAGAAGTCGTGTAGCAAATGTTCTTTGTTGCACTGTTTTTTATTGCAAAATAAATGAAATGTTATAATATAACAAAAATAACGATCGACTGATTCGAGACACGATATGTCATTTCCACAGAATATTTTGAGCTTATCTATTTTAGCTATTGTCTCTTTACCGACATTTGCTGCAGAAAATGAGCAGGTGACGAGCTTAGAGACAATACGAATTAAAGCACATCCACTAGAGCAAACATCGAAAGATTTTGCCGTTGCCGATACCGTAGTCGAGCAAAAACGCTTACAGCAAGGGGCTGTCACTATTGGGGAAGCATTGAGCAGTGAACCGGGGATCTATTCCAATCAATTCGGTGCGGGTTCAAGCCGGCCTGTGATTCGTGGGCAAGATGGACCACGCGTAAAGGTCTTGCAAAACTCTTCTGAAAATATTGATGTATCGACTTTATCGCCAGATCATGCCGTAACTGTAGATCCCGCTTTGGCTCAGCAAGTTGAAGTGATTCGTGGTCCATCCACCTTATTATTTGGTGCTGGTACAGTAGGTGGTTTGGTGAATGTGACGGATAGTAAGATTCCAACCAAAATGCCTGAAAATGGTTATGAGGGGAATGTCGGTTTACGTTACAACACGGGGAGTGATGAAAAACTGGCAACGGCTGGGGTAACGGTTGCCCTTGGTGATCAAGTGGCCTTGCGTGTTGAAGGCTTAAATCGTGAAGCCAATGACTATATCGCGCCGAACTATGTGCACGAAGGTGAGAAAGAGCGTCGTGTCGGTAATACCTTTGCCAAAGGTGAAACGGTGAATGTTGGTTTGTCTTGGATTTATGATCGCGGTTTTACCGGAATTTCATATAGTAATCGCCAAGATAAGTATGGTCTACCTGGACATAGCCATGAATACGAGAGCTGTAGTGCTCATCTTTCAGGACGTCCTCATTTACATTGTGGCGACCATGATCACGAAGATGGCGATGATCATGACGATCACGATCACGATCACGATCACGACCATGCGCATGAGGCAGGCCCTTGGATTGATCTGAAATCTGAGCGTTATGATGTACGTACCGAATTGAATGATCCGTTTGCAGGTTTTAAAAAGCTACGTGCTCAGGCCAGCTATACTGATTATAAACATGATGAAATTGAAGAAAATACCATTGCTAATAGTTTTAAAAACAAAGGTTATGATGGTCGTTTAGAATTGGTACATAATCCAATTGGGCCATGGGAAGGGGTGATTGGAACCCAGTATGGTCAACAAAAACTGGAACTTACCGGTGAAGAAGCGTTCTTGGCACCCAATACCACCAAGAAGTGGAGCATCTTTGGTTTAGAGCATGCACAATTTAATGATGTCCATGTTGAGCTGGCAGCACGTGCAGAAAAACAAAAAATTGATATTGATGACTCAAGCAAAAAAGATTTCGACGGTTCGGCCTTTTCGGTTTCTGGCGCTGCCAACTGGGAGTTTGCACCAGACTATAAACTTTCGTTGGTTGCGTCACATCAGGAGCGTTTACCTTTAGCGCAAGAGCTCTATGCCAATGGTGGACATTTCGCGACCAATACCTATGAGCTAGGCAATGATCAATTGAAGAAAGAAAAATCCAATAATGTGGAACTCGGTTTCCATTATGACAATAACAAGTTTGATTACCATGTACATGTCTATCACAACTGGTTTGATAACTATATCTACGCTCAAACTTTAGACCGTTATAAAGATTTCCGTTTAGTGGAATATACCCAGGATCAGGCGCGTTTCTATGGTGCCGAAGCGGAGGCGGGTTATCAAATCTCGGACATGTATAAAGTCGGTGTATTTGGTGACTATGTCCGTGGCAAAATCGACAATGAAAATGCACCACGGGTTCCGGCTGGTCGTCTAGGGACTAAAGTGAATGCTGATTTTGGCGATGGCTTTAGCGGTTCAGCTGAATATTATCATGTGTTCCAGCAAGACAAGATTGCTGCTTATGAAACGGATACCCAGAGCTATAACATGCTGAATTTAGGTGTGGCGTACACAGGTAAATATAGTAAGGCTACAGATTATCGTGTTTATCTAAATGCCAATAACTTGCTCGATGATCAGGTGTATCAACATGCATCGTTCTTATCGACGATTCCGCAAGTGGGTCGTAATTTCACGGTTGGGGTGAATTTTAACTTCTAAGTGAAAATTTAATTTTTGATTTTTTAAATGATCACCAAATTAGCATTGAAAAATCAAAGCATAAGCTCTAGCCTTAAGCCATTAGGCTAGGGCTTTTTTTGTTTATATGCGTATCTTCCAACGAATTCATCGAAAATTAAACTGGTCAGGTCGACGTTACATGGCAGTCATATTGTGTATTTTTGCGATTGGATACATTGCTTCGGCAATCTATCACACCGTAAAACCACTCCCAAAGGGATTGGATTTTACTGGGCAATTACGTCATGCCAATGTGAAATTCTTAGCCGACCAGACTTATGTCGATGCGCAAGGTCAGCAACAAGTGGACCAGCATATTTTTAAAGAAGTGTTTCAGTTGATTGATCAGGCACAGACTACCATTGTGCTGGATATGTTCCTATTTAATCAGGAAGTGGGTAAGTCCACAGTCAAACAGTTTCCTTTGATGCAAGAGCTCACCGATGCCTTAATCGTGAAGCGTCGTTTGCATCCAAATGTTGAAGTTGTGGTGATTACCGATCCGATTAATTCAGTTTATGGTGGGTTAACTCCAAAGCATTATCTACAACTACGTCAAGCAGGTGTGGATGTCATCGAAACTGATTTAAAGCCATTGCGTGCTTCGAATCCATTGTGGTCAGGTTTTTGGTATATCTGTTGTCAGAACTTGGGCAATAATCCTGAAGGTGGCTGGTTAAGTAGCCCATTTGGCAATGATAAAATTACTCTGCGTAGTTATCTGGAATTGTTTAACTTCAAAGCCAATCATCGTAAAACCTTGGTGGTTGATACGGTTGACGGATGGAAAAGCTTAGTAACTTCGGCCAATCCGCATGATGGTAGTTCACATCATAGTAATGTGGCCTTGGTGGTGGATGGGCCAACTGCAATTGATGTTTTGCAAACCGAGCAAGCTGTGGCCAATATGTCTGATGGTTCTAGTCCATTTGTCATTATGGGTGGACTGGCTGAAGATAAAACATTGCCACAAGTACAAGTCCTGACTGAGAAAGCCATTTATGACGCCGTTCTGAAAATGATTGAGACTGCCAAGAGCAAAGAGCATCTGGATATGGCAATGTTCTATTTATCAGAGCGTAATATCATTGATGCACTCAAGCAGGCGCAGCAACGTGGTGTCAATATTCGTATTATGCTTGACCCGAATAAAGATGCGTTTGGTCGTCAAAAGAATGGTATTCCCAATCGTCAAGTGGCTTCGGAACTGAATGCTGTCGGTATTCCAATCCGTTGGTGTGATACTCGTGGCGAGCAATGTCATAGCAAAATGCTACTCAAATACAATGCTCAGCAAGCGGAGATCATTCTCGGTTCTGCTAACCTAACTGCACGTAATTTAAAAAACTATAACCTTGAAACCGACATGCGCGTGATTGGTGTAGCGCAAGCGCCTGTGTTTAAAGATGCAGGACAGTATTTTGATGCAGCATGGACAAATGCAAATGGCCGTCAAATCACGGTGGATTATGCAAAATATGCCGATGAGTCAAAAGTAAAATACTGGATCTATCGTATTATGGAATGGTCGGGCTTATCGACGTTTTAATTGGGCATAACTCTGGTTCTACACAATGGCGAAAATTAAACTGAATATTAGACAGGATGAGCAGATTGATTTAGAGGTACATCAATCTAATCATTATGCCGATATTGTTGAAATTCAAAGTTGGGCAGAACTCTTAGAATGTTATCGCTCCCTTAAACAGGATGTTTATCCTAAAAAAGTGTTTCTGGTTTTGGATGATGCCGCACAAGCAAAATATACCTCGATGCATGCAGTCGAGGATGACCGTTTGTATGTTGATTTTAGTGACGATCTCAAGGGGATTGAAGTCGATGATCCACGGTGGGAGCAAAGCTATCAAAATGTGTGTGTTCCAAAGCAATTGCAGCATTATCTTCAACAGTTGAATGATCCCGCACAGCAGCAGCGTTTTGAAAGCCTTGCTGAAAAAATGCAGCATTACGATGAGAATGACTTAGATGCATTGCTTTATTTCAATCAAGATCTATTAATTTCACTGGACAGTGTTATCGAAGTTAAAGTCGCGGATATTGAAACCGAAGCATTAAAACTGGCGATGCTACCGAATGGCTATTTTTCTTGTGATTTTAATCCCTTCGAGAACTATGCGTTGATTCAGAGAATGCAGCACTATGGTTTTGAATTTATCGGACTCGGAGCAGCGTTATTGGGATGGATCAAAACAGCAGATTTTGAAGCCGAAAAAATTGAAGATTTAATTCAGGATTTGTCTTTGATTTATCCTTTAGATTCCTCTCATCAAAAGGCAATGAAAGACCTGATTTTTAAAAACAATTATCTGATTTTACCTTATTCGGAATCCCCACAAGAATATTTGGGTTACGACCTATCCTGATTTAGAACCTGAGCTCAACAAGCTGAATGTGGAGACGTTTACTTGCTATTCAGCTTGTTGAAAGAAATATACCATCAATAAAAATTAAGGGCTTGGTGGGATCAACTGGTCTAAATCCTTATCAGCCATCTGCTCCAGTTCACTTAAATCTGTTTTGATTTTCCACTGAGTTTCATCTTCGACAGGATTCGGTAAGCGGGCTTCTAGCCAGTCACAAACCACATCTGGAGTGAATTCTGGATGATTACACTGAATCACCCAAGCCAAAAAATCTTTGGCTTCGCCGTTCATATACGGTGGCGGAGACACTGGGAAGAACTGAGTCGGTAAACGCTCATTGGTGGATAAATAATTGAGTACATGTCCAAGTTCTTGAACGGTTTGCCATGCCAACGGATGTTCAACATCAATATTAAATTTAAACCACCATGCGTGTTGACCATCTGCGCCATGTGCAACAATACGCGCTTCTTGCACGCTTGGCACTTTACAGAAGAATTGATAGAGACGATCAAAATTCATTTCAGCCACTGATGTTGCCTTAAAACTAAAAAAGTGATTTTAGCATATCTCGGCGGAGCTGTAGCTCGCTGCTGTTTATCTTGGGAATTCAACAGCTAATCTGAAAAAAAATTATTACAACAGTTGTGCTTATTTTTTATTCTAAAATAGACGGATACGCTGATTTTAGGGAGATCACGATGAAGCAATTTCAACCTTATATTTATGGCTTAGCAGCTGTATTGAGCTATCTCCCAGTGCTGAGCTTTGCGGACAATGCTTGGAGTGGCTATAGTGGGGTAGAACGTCGCTCCTCTCATCAGACTTCACCTACCTATCAGCCGCCCGCACAAGATCCATTCGCTTTTTCGAATCAGCGTTATACACCGACAGCGCCACCGAAAGGTTACTACTATCAACCCAATCAAAATAATTACTATCCTCATCCGAATCATCGACCGGGTGTTCGTATCGAATATTATCCAGACACACAATATGACGGTAGCTATCGCCGTGAGTCTTTTGTGGTGGGTAATGAATTACCGGGTGAGTTCCGTAGCGAACGTTATGTGGTTCGGGACTGGGATTATTATTCCTTACGTGAACCACCACGTGGCAGACATTGGGTCGCCGTCGATGGACGTTATTTTTTAGTGACCGATGATAATTTTACTATTGAGATTATTCGCTGATTTTTGATGGTTTTTTAAAATTTAATCTCTCGGGGATTCTCCATAATTTCTCGCTATTCATTACAAAGCTTTGCAATGTCGTGGGTTTTATTCATGCTTTCTCCTTGAGTTTTTCTTAATCTGATTTCAGATCGAAAAACAGAGGATCAAACAATGAAGAAGACAGCTGTATTACTGGTATCAACGCTTATGTTAGGGATTTCTGCCTCCGCCATGGCAGATTCTAATCGTTGGAATCATGATCATAAAGATCGCTACGATAACCGCTATGATCGTTATGACCACCGTTACGATCATCGTGAACAACCACGCTGGTCGAATGGCGACCGTGGTAATCATTATGGTCAACGTATTAATTTCAAGCGTGGCGAACGTTTACCCTCAGAATTCCGTAGTAACCGTTATGTGGTTTCTAACTATCGTACCCACCGTTTATATGAACCGCCTCGCGGCTATAACTGGATGCAGGTACAAGGCAAATATGTGTTGGTGGACTCGAAATATCGTGTTTTCCGAGTTGCATAATAGATGCAATAAAAAAGCAGGCCATCCGCCTGCTTTTTTATTTATGCCAGTTCGTCATCTTGTGGTCGAGGTGTTTTGTTGGAAGGCAATTGTTGTTCTTGATCCTTGCCCCGAATCACAGAAGGATAGTTCCATGAAGCAAATCGGACCACCAAAATCGCCACCGCTAAAATCAAGATCGAACCTGTTGTAATCACCAAATCCATAGAGGCTTTATGGTTGTGCTGAATATCGGCAATCAATAGACGGGTGAGTGCGGTAATCGCGACATAAATCAAAAAGCGCACTGGCATGTGATTGGTCTTGAAATAAATCCCCACCATGGCGCCTAATTCTAAATAGATAAACAGCAGCAAGATATCATCAATGGTGGCGTACTGTTTTACGGTCAGAATTTCAATCACGGTATGTACGGCTGACCATGCAATCATACAACCGATAATAAATAAGGCTAAATAATGAAAAGCTTCAACCGCGTAGTGACCAAAGCGATCAAGTAGGCGAGGTAAGCCTTCAAGTTTCTCTCTTGAATTAGACATAGCGATTTATATTCTCAACATGATCATTAGAATGTTATGCAAGTTTTATGCTGATTTTATTATAGCGATAAAAAAACTGCCTCAACCAAATGATTGAGGCAGTTTTTAACATCACGCCAAAATTAAGCTTGGTTGGTGAAGTAATCTTCGCTGAAGTTCATGATCAAGTCAGAACCTGCTTTGATTTTCGCTAAACGCGCATCTAATTCAGGCAAGATACGGTCTACAAAGTATTGTGCTAATGCAATTTTGTTTTGGTAGAAATCACCAGATTTGTCTTTTGCAGCAGCAGCGATTTTTGCAAACATATAGGCAAAGCTGAGTAAGCCTACTGCATGTAAGTAGTCAACCGCAGCTGAGTTCGGGAAGTCAACATTTTCAGCTGCTTGCTCAATGATGAACTGCGTGATTGCTTCGATTTCAGTTGCAGCATCTAATGTTGCATCTTTAATGAAGTTCAAGTCTGTGTCTAGGTCATTGGCAAAGTCACGGATTTCAGTGATGTACTCAGCAATGAATGCGCCGCCACATTTAATGGTTTTACGACCAATTAAATCTTGAGACTGAACGCCGTTAGTCCCTTCGTAAATTTGAGCAATACGAAGATCACGGATACATTGTTCCATACCCCATTCACGGATATAACCGTGACCACCAAACACCATTTGCGCATCTAAGGTTGCTTGGAAGGCTGTATCAGTGAGGTAAGCTTTTGCGATAGGTGTTAACAGTGCAACACGGTTGTTGGCTTGCTTCACCGCTTCTGCATCAGTCGAGAATTTAGTGATGTCTAACTGTTGACCTACATAGACTGCAAATGCACGTGATGCTTCGTTATTCGCGCGTACGTTGAGCAACATACGACGTACATCACCATGCACTAAAATGCTATCCGCTGGTTTATTTGGTGATTGAACACCTGCTGCACTACGGCCTTGCAAACGGTCAGTCGCATATTGTGCTGCATTTTGATACGCAAATTCAGAAGCACCCAGACCTTGAATACCCATCGACAAACGTTCGTAGTTCATCATCACGAACATTGCAGCAAGACCTTCGTTTTCTTTACCCACGAGGTAGCCTTTAGCACCGTCAAAGTTCATCACACATGTTGCTGAGGCTTTGATCCCCATTTTGTGTTCAATTGAACCAGGGCCAACAGGGTTGCGCTCACCTAAAGAACCATCTTCATTTAACAAGAACTTTGGAACGATGAATAACGAGATACCACGTGAACCCGCAGGCGCATCAGGGGTTTTTGCAAGTACCAAGTGAATGATGTTTTCAGCTAGGTCGTTATCACCACCGGTGATGAAGATTTTAGTACCCGTAATGTTATAGGTACCATCTTCATTGCGTTCAGCTTTAGTTTTGATAATACCTAAATCTGTACCTGCATGCGGTTCAGTTAAGCACATTGTGCCTGACCATTCTCCAGAGTAGATTTTAGGTAAATAGGTCTCTTTTTGCTCTTGTGATGCATAGCTGTTTAATGCCATACCAGCACCTACAGATAGCAGCGGGTAGAGCATGAATGAAGGGTTGGTCGCGAATAACATTTCATCAGACAGTACCGTCAGCATTTTCGGCATGGCCTGACCGCCCCATTCTTCATCAGCACCTAAGCCGATCCAACCGCCATCAGCGTATTGACGGAATGCTTCTTTGAAACCTGCTGGGGTGAAAACTTCGCCATTTTCCCAACGTGCACCTTCTTCATCACCCGTACGGTTTAACGGATGTGTCACGTTTTGGGCAAACTTCGCCATTTCTTCTAAAATTGCTTCAGCTGTTGCGGCATCTACATGAGCCAGTTTCTCATTAGACTGCCAAAATTGTTCTGCTTTAAATACATCATTTAAGATGAATTTCATGTCTGCTAAAGGAGCATTGTAAATTGGCATAATCGTTCCCTTCTACGCACCGTTTCATGTGCAAAGTGATCAAATAAAACGAACAAATAAATTGAATCGTATAAATTTAGCATTGATTAAACAAAAAAAGGACGGTCAAAACTGACCAGTCCTTTTTCTGTGATGAACGTTGCATCTCATTCTAAACTATGTTTAGAAAGCGAAGTGTTCCGCATCAAGTTCAAACAATGGCGCAACGCCAGTTGAAAGCACGTCTACATGTGAGCGAACACGTGGCAAGATCTTCTTGAAGTAGAAGCGAGCAGTGGTCACTTTTGCATTGTAGAAGTCAACTTCAGTTGAACCTTCAGCTAATTTCTCTTGAGCAACAAGTGCCATACGTGCCCATAAGTAAGCAAGCGTGACATAACCAGAGAAGTATAAGTAGTCAACCGCAGCTGCACCCACTTCATCTGGGTTTTGCATTGCACGCATGCCAATTTGCATGGTGATATCGCCCCATTCTTTGTTGGCAGCAGCCAATGGCGCAATGAATTCTTGCATTGCAGCATTGTCTTTGTTTGCTTCAACAAATTTATGGATGATCTTGGTGAAGTCTTTCAACATTGCACCTTGAGTTTGCAAGACTTTACGACCTAACAAGTCAAGCGCTTGAATCTCAGTGGTACCTTCGTATAAGCAAGCAATACGTGTATCACGTACGATTTGTTCCATACCGTGTTCAGAAATGAAGCCGTGGCCACCAAATACTTGTACACCGTGCTTCGCAGATTCAGAACCTGTTTCAGTTAAGAATGCTTTTGCAATTGGTGTTAACAAAGACAAGATGTTATCAGCAAACTTACGCTCTTCTTCAGTTTCGCCTTTTTCAACGATATCTGCATATTGAGCCAATAAGTAAACCAACGCACGACCGCCTTCAGCAAATGATTTTTGCGTTAAAAGCATGTTACGAACAGCTGGGTGAACGATGATTGGATCTGCTTCTTTTTCAGGTGCTTTAGGACCAGAAAGAGAACGCATTGCCAAACGGTCTTTCGCATACGCCAAAGCGCCTTGGAAAGAAGATTCAGATGCAGATAAACCTTGAACTGCTGTACCGATACGTGCTGTGTTCATGAAGGTAAACATGCAGTTTAAACCACGGTTTTCAGGTCCGATCAAATAACCTTTTGCTTGATCAAAATTGATCACACAAGTTGCGTTCCCATGGATACCCATTTTGTGTTCGATTGAGCCACAACGAACCGCATTACGCTCGCCGATAGAACCGTCAGCATTCACGTGGAATTTAGGCACGATGAATAAAGAGATCCCTTTGGTACCTTTTGGCGCACCTGGTAAACGTGCAAGTACGATATGGATGATGTTCTCAGCCATGTCGTGTTCACCAGCAGAGATAAAGATTTTCTCGCCAGAGATTGCGTAGCTACCGTCAGCATTTGGTTCCGCTTTAGAACGGATGATACCAAGGTCAGAACCAGCATGAGATTCAGTTAAGCACATGGTCCCTGTCCAAACACCTGAAACAAGGTTTGGCAAGTAAGTGTTCTTTTGCTCGTCAGAACCATGGTGTTCTAAAGTACGAACTGCACCATGAGAAAGACCTGGGTACATGCCCCATGACCAGTTTGCAGTACCGACCATTTCAGAGATTGAGATCCCTAAAGAGTTTGGTAATGCTTGACCGCCAAATTCTTCATCAGCAGAAAGAGATGGGAAGCCAAGTTCGATATATTTTTGATACGCTTCTTTAAAGCCTGTAGGTGTTGTTACAACGCCGTCATTCCAAGTACAACCTTCGCGGTCACCCACTTGGTTTAAAGGAGAAAGTTCATTTTCGCAGAAATCAGCCGCTGCTTCTAAATATTGATCAACCAATTCACGGCTTACAGTGTCTTGAAATGCAGGAAGTTTCGCGTAATGTGCTTCAGCATTTAATAATTCGTGTAATACGAACTGCATATCACGTAAGGGTGCTTTGTATTGTGGCATAGCGGGTTCCTCAATACTGGTTAAACCAGAGTTATAATCTTAGTCAATGTTTGATGTGCCCAAGAGCACCATTTGGTAGCGCTAATCGTGCAACAAGTTATAGTTCGGTACAAGCTTTTGCAGGTCATTTCTTAGTGACTGTGAAGTCAAAGTTTATGGTTCAACCTGTTTAAGCGTTTAGATTGTAGGTGGTTTTTTGGCTTTTGAGTGAAACTGCCGTGGCAAAATCGTAAGCAGCTGTGTACTTAAAAATGAATATATTTTGGCTATAAAAAAAGGCGCTTGAAAAGCGCCGATGAGGAACAGAGAAATTAAGTGCTTGCGTTGGCTTGGCGTTTGAACTGTGATTTATCTGGGGTAAAACGAACTTCACAGGTGCCTTCAATTACACGCTTATTCCATTGAACATTCACGCGTTCTCCAATACGCTTTCCTTGACAGGCTTGCTCAATCTGGGCACGTTGTGCTTGATGTTCTTGGCGCATTTGTTCGCGTTGCTCTAAACGCTGTTCACGTTTGGCCTGCCATTCAGCACGCTGTTCTGGTGTAAGTGGCGTACGTTGCATATTATGGCGGTGATGGTCACGATCCATTGACTGTTCCGCTGGTGTGGTTGACTGACATGCAGCCAAACCTAAAACAGAACCGAGTAGGGTGGTCATCAATACGATTTTTGTCTTATTCATTGTTTTATCCAGCATGATCAGTTGTGATTCGATGGTTAAAGATTAGATAATAAAGATGAAGAAACAATGGAGAGTTTTTTTCGACCATGTTGGTTACAATCCACAAATAGAACACTATTGAGAATCTGCTTTTGAATGTTCGCCGCGTGCCCTTAGCCTTACGCCTGTTTTTAACGGTATTACTGACCACCTTGTTGATCGCAACGATTAGCTTGGGGATTTTGCATTGGACCATGCAAAAGAACTTTGCGCGTTATGTGGCCGATGTGGAAATGCAGAAGCTAGACCGTTTGATTGCCAATTTAGGCAACGTGTATACGGTTTATCATGACTGGGGCAATGCCATTCAGGCGCAGATTCTGCAAATTGAAGGGACAGCAGCACCAGATGACTATGACCGTTTGTCTCAGTGGTGGTTGCGCCGTCAGTACGATATTGCCCTACAACAACGTTATTTTAATGACCATACCTTACTCAGCCTATCTCCAACGTTGGCACAAAATAATGTCGAGATCAAAAATCGGCAGATATTTAATGATGAAGAGTTAAAAATCCTCAAACAAAATTTACCATCGGAATATCAACCCTTTGAAGGCTTACGTTTTCCTTTGAGTCCACGTCAGTTTCGTTTAAAGACGGATAGCAAACAAGATAAACAGGACAGTAAACTCAATGCTGCACCTGCTGAGCAGGGCAAAAAGCGCTTTGTCTCGATTCCTGACCGTTTAGGTTTAAGCTCACGACTGTCTTTATATGATGAGAATCAGCAGTTTATTGTAGGTGAACCTGCGACTGATCAAATTTCTTTCCGTCCGATTGTGGTGGGCGAGAAGGTGGTCGGTTACCTCGGATTAAAGCCCGTACTGGATCAAGATGATGCATCCAGTATCAACTTCTTTAGTAATCAAAAACGATATTTACTATTGGTGTATGCATTAACGGTACTTTCAAGTTTGGTTGCGGCATTATTGATGGCAACTTATTTCAAGAAACCAATTCAACGTTTATTAAAAGCAACCTTGGAACTGACCCGTGGCAATTATCAACATCAAGTGATGATTAAGCGTAATGATGAGCTGGGTGATTTATCCAATCAACTGAATCATTTGGCTGATATTTTACATCAGCATGAAGAATCTCGCCGTCAATGGGTATCTGATACCTCACATGAACTGAAAACTCCTCTGGCAGTATTGCAGGCACAGATCGAAGCTATGCAGGATGGGATTCGTAAAGCGACACCTGAACATCTGAATGCCATGATGCGTCAGGTGAGTACTTTGAAGAAGTTAACTCAAGACTTGGCAGATTTGGCGCAGGCCGATGCACAACAGTTGAAATGCTATTTTGCTGAAGTCAATCCATGGGAAGTGGTGCTACAAGAAGTTGATAATTTTAAATCGACGTTTGAGCAAAACCAACTTGAAGTGACATTATCAGGCGAAGGGGCAATCTTATCTTTAGATCGGGATCGCTTTAAACAGATTATCGTCAATCTGTTAGGTAACTGTGTTCGTTACACCGAACAAGGTGGAAAAATACAGATTCACACTCAACAAGATGAGCAACAATGGATAATGTATGTAGATGATAGTCCATTGGGCGTAAATGATGAACAACTGGCACGTTTAGGTGAGCGTTTCTATCGTGTCGATGATTCACGTACACGCAGTACGGGTGGTACGGGGCTAGGTTTGGCCTTGTCGTGTAAGTTGGCACAAGCTTTAGGTGGTTCACTGACTTTCGATCATTCACCTTTAGGTGGATTACGTTGTGTCCTGACTTTCCCAAAATCAATTCAATAACTTTTAGATCCTCTTGTGTTGAGGATGATGGATAGGATGAAAACCATGAAACATATTATGTTGGTTGAAGATGAGGTTGAACTTGCACAGTTGGTTCGTGATTATTTAGAAGCTGCTGGTTTTGAAGTCAGTATGTTTCATGATGGTCAGGATGCTTATACCCAGTTTCAACAACGTAAACCGAGTTTGATGATTTTGGACTTGATGGTGCCGCGTATGGATGGCTTGACCATTTGCCGTAAAGTCCGTGAACAGTCTGATCTACCGATTATTATGGTCACGGCTCGTACTGAAGAAATTGACCGTGTCTTGGGCTTGAATATGGGGGCAGATGATTATATCTGTAAGCCATTCAGTCCAAAAGAATTAGTCGCACGTGTACAAGCGGTATTACGTCGTTTAGAGCGTAAAGCAGAGCCTGAGCAAAACGATTTATTCCGTATTGATAAAGCGCAGCAACGTATTTGGTATCAACAAAAAGCACTGACTTTGACCCCTACTGAGTTCCGTTTATTAGAGTTGTTCTTGGAGCATTTAGGTCAGGTTTATTCTCGTGCGCAATTACTTGATCATATTAACCCAGATAGCTTCGATGTAGCCGATCGTGTAATCGACAGCCATATTAAAAACCTACGCCGTAAGATTTCAGAGGCAGCCGATACCGGTAATCGTCATGAATGGATTCAGGCAGTGTATGGGGTGGGTTATCGGTTTGAATATCCTGATGAGTAAAATATTAAATGCCCTTTATTTATAAAGGGCTTTTTTTGTTGAATAAAAATTGTCATTATAAATATAAATAGCTATTATTCCTCGCAAAGCCTTTATATGGGTTTTTAAAATCCTAAATTTAAAACAGTTTAGATAATAAGTTTATTATAAAAGGGGTCTCCAATGTTTAAAAAGACATTTTTAGCTTTCGCTTGTTCTACAGTTTTAGTTGCTTGTGGAGGAGGTGGCGGCAGTTCATCAAATAATACGGATAATGGTAATCCAGTCGTACCTGTTTCAGATTTAGATAAAGCAAAACAGCTGATTGATACAACCAATAGCATTGTTGCTTATTTTGATAGTTTTGATAGTTTGCAATCTCAATACCAACCAACCTTTGATGCAGTTAGCGATGCTGGGAAGGATATTGACAATGCAGCAGGGCTGGTGCTCACACTTGCTACATTAGCCTATAATGATGCTCAAGGATCAAATAAGACCTATAATGCAGCACAATTGCAGACTTTACTCGATAATGATGATTATATTGACTATCAATTAACGGATAGTACATTTGCTGTGACAGTAAATGCATCATCCGTGACAGTTTCAGGTAGTGCAAAAGCAAAATATTGGACAAATACGATTTGGGATTTTAAAACCAATACATTGAAAGATATTTTTGATGAAGGGGCTCAAGTTACAGTTAATGCTGTGAAGCTAGAAGCACCTTATACAGCTGTAACGGATAAATATAATTTTAAAATCGTTGCTGGTGGGAAAATCCTAACCAAGAATGATGCAAATAAAAAAGATGCTTCTTTAGAGTTTAAGAGTGATAGCACAGCACAAGCGATTTATAGTACTGCTGCATTATTAGAGAACCGTGGCGATTCACGTCCTGAGACTGCGGAACTTAAGTTCTCAAATGTTGTATTAAAAACAACAAATGCAGAAATTGAATTAACCGAGCTGGCAAGCAAAGCTAAAAAAGTTCAATTCAAAGATGGTAATAATGTTGGGACAGAGATCATTCCAACTGAACTTACTTTGAAAGGTAAGGCCATTAGTGGTTCGGAGAGTCTAAATTTAGACGCAAGTATCAAACTAAATAACGATTTAACCAAGACAATTGATATCACAAATGGTGAATCTGGTGCATCCTTTATTAATGCAGACCTCGTGGTAAAACTATCAGGCAATGTTAAAGGTGGCGCTAATGCGATCAAGCCATTTAATATTGATTTATCTGCTAAACGCAGTGATTATCAAAAAGGGACTGCAAATATTAAAATCGCAGTTGATAAAAATGCTTTAAATGTGGATGTCAAAACAGAAAATTTAGTTGCTGAAAAACCCGCTGTTTCTGCAAAAGTATCTCATGCAAATGGTGCATTTGTAGATATTGCAAATGTAGATCAGTTTACTTCAGCTGATATTAAAGTTGGCAATACCAAGTATGGAACAATCAATAAGGTTTCAAGAAGCGTTTATTCTGCCACTTTTACTGATAACACCACCAAAGCCATTGCACCATAATGATTAAAGGAGAGGGGTAGATGCTCCCCCTTTTTTATATGCTAAGAAAAAGTTTCGTGCTCTCTATTTTATTGATAGCTGGCTCTTGTAATGCCGAAGAGCAATTGTACTATCAAGTACGTGCCGATGTTTATAGTGAACCTTTATCGATTAAATCATTTACAGATGATTGGAGTGATCCAAATTTTAAATCTGGAAAGAATGCTTTTGCCCATGGATTAATGCAACTCGGCGTAAAACAAGGTGCATGGGATCTAAGTTGGATCTGGCGTTATGATTATCTATTAAGATTCAGTAAAGATACGGCTAAACTTTATTATCAAATAAAAAATGAAAAACCAATTGATGCGAATACTCAATATAATTTACAGCTTGAGGCACAGCATGTGGATACAGTCGGGTCTAGATTTGCCTATGAATGGCAGTTGAGCCCGAACTGGAGTTTAACGACGGGTGCGACTGCATTAATTGGGCGGCATTATGTGGATGGTCAAGTCAATGCATTGGCTCAAACAACGGATCAGATACAACTCATGGATCGAGTCAAATGGTTGAATGGCAAAATTGACTATAGCTATGATCAGCCTGCATTAAAAGAAGATAAAATGGGATGGAAAGAGCAAGCCAACCAAGGTTATGGTTTTGCTTTAGATGCCTCAATTACAGGGACGATTGCGAATAATTTTAAGATTCATGTCAATATTCAAGATGCACTAGCCTATTTATATTGGCAAGATGCGCCTTATACCCGATATAAAATAAGCTACGATCAGGATATGCGACCACGCTTTGATATTCAGGGGAAATTTAATACATATCAGCAATACACGCAGAGGCTACCTTATAAAGTTTATACTGATATGAGCTACCAGTCTGATCAACCATGGAGCATTGGGCTCAGCTCGATAAGTAATGAATATATGAGCCTCTGGCAAATGAATGCATATTGGGACACGATTTTGAAATGGGGAGTACACTATGAACCCCAAACTCATGCTATGGGAATCTCTATTCAGCATGATAACTTTGGTTTGAAATATATTACTGACGATCTGAATACCAATCAAGCCAAGAGGATGGGGGCGCAATTATTTGCCCAATATCAATGGTGATAATGATTGAATAGCTCATCATTTCTCTTTTGATATGAGGCTAGGAAGAACGTAGTATCTTATAAAGGCACTACTTCAAGAAAGGCAAAATTTTTATCCTGTGGATAACCACAGCGTTATCCACAGAAAATGTGGATAGTTTCGCAAAGCTTTTGTTGAAATTATCTTCTTTTCGGGTGATTACTTAGGTATCCGCTTTTTAGAAGTATAAAAATTTTACATTACTTTACAATTGCTTGTGATGAGTTGTGACGGTGAACTGTTACCCACTCCAGATGATAAACTTATCCCCTGCATAAGCCTTGTGCAGTTTGATCATTGCCTTTATCCGCAAAAGTTGTTCTGAATACTAGTCTCTTTATGGATGAATGATGATAGGGGTGTGGTCCTTGACCAATTGCCATATTTCATCCATATCTGAGTTAGTCACCGCAATACAACCCAGAGTCCAGTCTTTGCGAGGCATATAAGTTGCACTTGTAGGAACGGATGTGGCCCGTGTTGGCACAGTACCGTGAATCATCACATTTCCACCAGCGGATTGACCCTGCTGTTGGGCATAGGCGCTATCCTGTTTATTCGGGTAGGAAATGTGCAAAGACTTATAGTAAGCACTTTGAGGATTGCGCCAATCGATAGAATAAGTCCCTTCGGGTGTTTTGCCATCGCCTTCAAACTGTTTGTGTCCAGTCGGATCAAAACCTATACGCATGGGATAGCTGCGAATGACTTCCTGCTGATGTTTTAATTGTAAAATGCGCTGACTTTTAAACACTTCAATGGAAGTCACGGGTTTGTTTTGTTGAAGCTGTTGTATTTCATGGATAGAAAGAGGTTGATGTGCTGATCCCACTGTTGGGATGAACTTGCCATACTGGAAATAAGCCAGCCCCAATAACAGGATTAAAATCGCACATCCAATCATCAGCCCAGTTTTCATAAATTTCTTCTGCTAAGATGAACAACTGACAGAAATTTCAGGCACATCGCTTGGCAATGGTGCTGTATCTGCTTCCGTTTCTAAATCAGCTTGTTGTTGATAAGGTTGATTCAGCAGCTTAAATAAACGCTCAACCTCACTGAAATCACCACGCTCCGCAAGCTCAATCGCTTTCTGCGCCATATGATTGCGCAGGATATATTGTGGATTAACCTGTTGCATGATCTCATCCAAGGCATCAGTATCTTGATGTTGTCGGATATTTTTATAGCGGGTCAGGAAGTCATCAAACTGTTGTATATGGATACAATCATCTCTTAAGGCTTTGTAATCCTGTTGCTGCAAACGAAGAAAGCTTTGGGTATAGTCCAATTGCTCAGTTTGCAGGATTCCAAGAAAGGCAAAACTACAATCTAGACTGTCTTTATGAAAATCGGGTAGGCCCATTTTCTGACATAAGCCTTGCCCATAATGCGCTAAGAAAGTTGGCTCAAACTTTCCTAAACATGCTGCTAAATCAAGTTTGAACTGTTCTTTGTTTTCTGCGCTCGCCAACGGAATTAAATTATTCAGCCATGTCCAAAGATTCCAATGACCAATACTCGGTTGGTTTTGATAGGTATAACGACCTTGGTAATCGGAATGGTTGTTAATCCAATTGGGGCGGAAACGCTCCATAAAACCGTAAGGTCCAAAGTCCAGTGTTGAGCCTGTGATATTCAGGTTATCGGTATTCATCACTCCGTGGGCAAAACCGACCAGTTGCCATTTAGCAATCATGATGGCGGTTCGTTCGATTACAGCCTCAGCAAAAGCGAGTATTGGATTTTCAGCTTTTAGACATTCTGGATAGTGCCATTCAATACATTTCTGTGTGAATTCAGCCAAAAGTTCAGGTGCATATTGATTGATCCATTCAAAATGCCCTAAACGAATATGGCATTCAGAGGTACGTAATAGCATCGCACCCAGCTCTAGAGTTTCGCGTTGTACACCTTGCGTAGAGGTGGTAAAACCAACCGCATGACTTGATGCAACACCAAGGGCATTTAATGCATGACCCGCTAAATATTCACGAATGACTGAACGTAGGACGGCTCGACCATCACCCATACGCGAGTAAGGGGTAGAGCCTGCACCTTTGAGGTGTAGATCAATCGTTTCACCTTGCTGATTCAGGATTTGCCCGATCAACAAACCTCGGCCATCACCGAGTTGTCCAGCCCATTGTCCAAACTGATGCCCTGCATAAACCATAGCGAGTGGTGGGAATTCAGCAAAGGTTTTTTGTCCACTACAGATTTCTACCCAGTTGGCCTTATCTTCTTCGTTCCATTGCAATTCATCAGCCAATGCTTCATTAAAATGACCTGCTTTGGCACCGCGCAATGGACTTGGCTGCTGTTGGTGATAGAGCTTGGGATTGAGAGAAGGGTAACGAGGATTGAATTGCATAAGCGAATGGTCATGATGGCTGAATCATGACTATAGCAAATATCAGTGTGAAATGGTGAACCGTTGAGAGAACGCGGGTGGTGGATAAATGGGCATAAAAAATGGCCTCTTGAGAGACCATTTTCAATAAGTGCTGTGTTATTCAGAAACAGGCGCTTTTTTAATATTACGCATCAAGGTTTCTAAACATTCACGATGGTGACTTAAACGATGTTCAAGCAATTGGAAATCCACTTTAAGTTTGTGATCCATTTGATGGATTTTTTCAGCCATCGCTGCTTTCTTCGCTTGAAGCTCTTGTTCTTTCAGCTTAGCCCAATCATTTAAAGTATGGGTGAAAGCTTCATATTCTTGTGCGATACGTTGTTTCATTTGCACGATGTCAGTATTGACATCATGACCATAAATCGCCAAGTCACGTTCCGCATATTTGAACTTCATCGCAAGCTCTGCTTTTTTGATATTAAAGCTTGGAATACGACGCAGATTCTTCGCTAAACCAAGTTTAGAACTGGTCCAGATTAACCATTTGGTTGGGTCATATTGCCACCATTTCACCCCGTTACGGTAATCGTATTGGAAGATGTGGTGGTAGTTATGATAACCCTCACCCCAAGTGAAAATAGCCAACACGAAGTTGTCACGTGCCGTGTTCTCGTCGGTATAAGGACGCTTGCCCCACATGTGACATAATGAGTTGATGAAGAAGGTCACGTGATGGCTAATGATCAAACGCAATAAACCACCGAGTAAGATCACCCCCCAGATATCGCCAGTTGCCCAACCAATACCACCTAATACACCAACATGAACTGCAATCACCATTGGCACATAGTACTTGTGTTGGAACATCACCAATTTGTCATTCATCAAATCAGGTGCATTTTTAAAATCTGGTTTAGAAGGAGAATGATCGCGGATCATCCAGCCAAGATGTGCATACCAAAAACCACGTTTGATTGAATACGGATCTTGGTCCACATCATCAACATGACGGTGATGGGTACGGTGACCTGAAGCCCAGAACAAAATACTGTTTTGGACTGCGAATGTACCGCCAATCATCAATAAAATTTTAAGTGGTAAGGCTGCCTCATAAGCACGATGTGCCCAAAGACGGTGATAACCTGCTGTAATTCCTAGGCTACTCAGTGCTAACAGGAAGAATAAACTGACCCATGCACTTACACTAAAATCATAATAATAGGCGTATAAAGGAATTAAAATGGCAGCAACAATTGGTGTTCCAATTAAGGTAATGCTAGCAGTCCAGTTAATGGGTGCTTTTTTGAGTGGGGCGGAAGTCATATCCGTCAGCGCTCCTAAAAACCTTGTTTGTACAAGATAATAAAACTAAACGAGATAGCAAAACCAATCATGACGATATATTGCTATTTTATCGCCGATATTAGCATGTCCAAATCAATTAGCACTAGCATTATTCTACAGTTGTATCGGAAGAACAGTAACAGAATTCATTTGTAAGATTGATCAATGAATTAAAAGGTGAAATAAATCAATGTCTGAGCAAATTACCGTGAAAAATCCTATTTTTTCTTTGAAGGCATTTTTTAACAAAACTTTAATATTATCGGCTGGTATCCTGCTTGCAGCATGCCAAAGTCAACCTACGCCCTCACAAAAAAATACCTTACAACCCAAGCGAGTAACGCAACCACCCGCGATGCAAGTGCGTAAAAGCACCGATGGGGTTCAGGATGTTGAATGGCAGATTACTTCGATTCAAGGCAAGCGTGCGTTGTTCTTTAATCAATATCCAAGCTTTTCGCTCAATTCTGTTTCAAAAATGGTGGCGGGGCATACTGGCTGTAATCAGATTTATGGTCGCTACAAATATGATTTTGCCCAAGGCAAACTGGATTTTGATGTGATGGCGCAGCATCAAAGTTGTGATAAAGCGTTGGCGCAAGAAGCAGACTTGATGGATGCGATACAGCGTGTTGAACGTTTTCAGTTGGAGGGCACCAACTTATATTTATTGGATGCCAAAGGGCAGCGTTTGATTCAAGCGCAGCGCAAAAGATAAGCAAAAAGGCGGAATGAGTTCCGCCTTTTTATAATTTTAGGTGTTGTAGCATGGTACTGGGTAGATCAGTAATTAGACCTTGAATTCCAAGTCGTTGCAGGTGCTTGGCACGTTCAACTTCATTCACCGTCCAGACACTAATCTCAAGATTGGCCTGTTGGGTCCGTTGAATAATCTCATCGGTTGCTAGGGCATCTCCCCAGCCAATCTGACAGCAGCCATATTGCTGGGCCAGTTCAATTGCATATTCCCCAATTGGGATTTCCACCAACAACCCACGTTTAAATGAGCTCTGTTGTTGCTGTAATGCCGCCAAGATTTTGACATCAAAACTGGTAATGGTTGCTGTTGCTTCAAAACCTTTTAAATCCTGTTGTAACTGCAGAATCAAACGTTCAGCTGCAGCTTCGTCTGCAACCGCTTTAATCTCAACTTCAATATGCTCAAAGTCAGTGAGACAGTCTAAAACATGTGACAGGCTCGGTGTGTATTCTTCAAAGGCCCATGCTTGCCATTGATGGCGGTGATCGAATTGCTGGGCTTCAATTAAGCTACTGTTTTCGACTTGTTGTGAACGACCCGCAGTACGTACAAAATCATCATCATGAATCACCACCAAGTGGTCATCTTTCAGTTGACGTACATCAAATTCAACGGCACGTACACCTAAATCATGCAGGTAGCGGAATCCACCTAAGGTATTTTCAGGCGCTTCGCCACGTGCACCACGATGACCAATAATTCGCATCTTTATCTACCCAACAAATGATTATGCTTGATCGATACTGTCATTAATATTCTTTTGCCACAACACTTCGTTACCACCTTCAGCACGTTGTAAGGCACGTGAAGCAACGAACAACCAGTCCGATAAGCGATTGAGTAATTGTAATGCGGTTGCCTGAATATTTTGGTCACGATGATGTACTGACAATAAAGCACGTTCGGCACGACGGCAGACTGCCCGAGCTTGATGTGCATAACTACAAGCTAAAGTGCCTGATGGTAAAATGAAATCTTTTAACATCGGCAGTGATTCATTCATGTGATCAATTTCTTTTTCCAGAAACTCGATGCATACAGGTTGTAGTAAGTGATAGTTCGGGATACACACTTCACCGCCTAAATCGAATAACCAATGTTGAATCAGGCTTAAGCTTTTGTCCCAGTGTGCTTTATTTTCAACTGTGCTGGCACTGATTTGTGCGCGAAGCACGCCAATGGTTGCATTGAGTTCATCAACATCACCTAAAGCTGCGATGCGTAAATCATCTTTGGCAACGCGCGAACCATCCCCTAGGCCAGTTGTGCCTGAGTCGCCTGTACGGGTATAGATTTTACTTAAACGATGTCCCATAGTTCTGTTTCTCTGATCCTGAAAATAAAAAGGGGATAATGTCGGTCAAAACATTACCCCGAAACTGGAGTTAAGAAAATATTTTTTATGATTTTATCACGCGATTAATAACGGAATGTGACACCCGCAGAGGCTAGGCGACCTGTATTAATGTACCAATCATTCGAAGGATAGGTGTTTAATACCTCACGATACTCAACATCGCCTACGTTTTGAATGTTAGTAAATACCTTCACATTTGGATTGATATTCCAATAAGCATTTAAATCTACGGTTGCATAACCAGGTACTCGAGTCGTATTTGCCGAGTCTGCATAAGATTTAGCACGTGCGATTACTGAGGCACTGATCCCATAAGTTGCATTTTCTAACCCTGTACTGACTGTTAAGGTTTGACGTGGGCGATAAGCAATTTCTAGATCAGTCGCTTCATTTTCTGTTCTTACATAAGCATATTGTGTTGATAAAAATAAATCATCTTGATGCCATTTGATACCAGCTTCGCCACCTGTGAAATTTGCTTTCGCTACATTTTTATTTGTACCGGCATTATAGGTAATGAGGTTTTTAATCTTTGTATGATAAACAGAAAGATTAGTACTGATATTCGGTGTGATATCGTAATCAGAACCGATTTCATAAGAAGTGCTTTCTTCTGGGGCAAGGTTTTCGTTGCCACCCCATTGTGAATAGAGTTCATTTAGTGTTGGTGCGCGGAATGCACTACCAATATTTGCATAAACACTTGCATTAGGTAAGAAATGATAACGAATTGCAGCTTGTCCAACTGTATGATCGCCAAAACGTTCATTGTCTTCTAAACGAACACCTACTTGCGTATCAAATTGTTCATTTTTAAATTGATGTTGTAGATAATAGCCTGTGCTATCAACACTCTGATCACCTTTCAGAATTGTGTTGGTTTTATAATTTGCATCCGTGTAGGTTGCACCAATTAAGACGTTTTGATTTGGTGTGAATTTCCATTTTAGGTTTAAATCACCTTCGTTATTTTCAGTGTCATAATGCGAGCCATAAGCGGGTACATTTTGCTTGTCTTGAGCATTTGAATAACGTGCGTTGACGATTAAATCAGGCAAAATATTGTAGGAAACTTTGGCATTAATGACGCGATTTTCAAATAAACGCTGTGCTGTATTGGTAATATAGTCATTACTGAAAATATTAGTTCCCTTATTTTCACTAATCGATGCAGAAGCATCTATGGTATTTTCTTGATAAAAACCGACTTTGGCATGATAGCCTTTTTGGTCATAACTTGCTTTTTCATTTTTAGCTTGGCTTTCAAAGATACGAGTGCCATCGCTTTCTAAGCGTTGGCCACCTACTTGTGCATAAAAACCTTGATCAGTAACTAAATTGGCATTGGCAATCGTTTTATAAGTATTATTTTCCCCATAAATACCTGTTAAATCTGCCCCTGTTTTTTCAGGTTTTTTTGAAATTAACTGAACAACACCGCCAATTGCATCACTACCATATTGTACAGATGCAGGTCCCTTTAAGATTTCAACTTGTTGAACATCGGTTGTATCTAAAAAAGCTGGATATAGTGGGCCAAGTTCATTTTGACTATTTAGACGAGCACCATCTTTAAGAACGAGTGTGTGAACTGATTTGGTGCCACGAAGTGAAATCTCAGAAATTTGTCCTAAGCCACCACTTTGTTTGATATATACCGATGGATCACGTTGAATCACATCAGATATATTTAATAAAGGATTTTGTTCAATTGTCTTTTGATCAATTACAGTTAGACGTGCAGGAACATTCTTTAATTTTTCTTCAGAACGAGATGCTGTCACAACAATCGTATCTAGCGTCGCAGTTTTATCGCTGGATTGATCTTGAGCAAAAGCAGGTGAAGAAAACCCCATCGCAATAGCGATAGCACCAACTAAACGAGTCGGTTGAAAAACAGTAGACATGACGTCGCTCCAGACATTCACCCGTCGTGAATGATAATGTGGAAATAAACAACAAGCAGGTCTCCGGACTTCACTATAATCATTAAATAAATGATGTTACTCATCATCTTCCCACATCATACCGATGCAGTGATTTGGCGTTGAGCTGAGATGAGTGATTCGGTGTTACCGTTGCGAGGGCAGTGTTGGAATTTCACCAACTTCCCTATAAGCAAAAGAATTTGCTTTAGACTTGTTGCAAGATTACGCAAAGTATAAAGTGTTAACGTTTTTTAAACAATTGCATTTCCGAATGAACTTTGCCCAAAGTGAGTCAAATTGCATTACAATGCCAGAGTTTCAAAAATATTCAGTTTTAATTGGACAGCTCATGCGCCAAAGCCAAATGCGAACTCGCGCCAAGATTTGTGGAATTACCCGAGCACAAGATATCCAAGCCGTTGTCCAAGCAGGGGCTGATGCAATTGGTTTTGTGTTTTTTCCGCCCAGTCCACGTCATGTCAGTATCGAGCAAGCCCAAAGCTTGGCAAAGCTGGTACCACCTTATGTGCAGCTGGTCGGCTTATTTGTAAATGCCAGTGCTGAACACATACAAACGGTGCTTGATTCCGTTGCTTTGGATGTATTACAACTACATGGCGATGAAACGCCAGAACAATGTCAATTGATTGCAACACACTGTAAACGCCGTTGGTATAAGGCCATTCAAGTCAAACCCGATTTAGATGTTGTGGCTGAAATCCAGCGTTATCAAGCAGCGGGAGCTAGTGCAGTCTTGTTGGATGCATGGCATCCTGAACTGAAAGGCGGCACAGGGCACAGTTTTGACTGGACCCAGTTCCCACAACTTGAAATTCCACTTATTTTGGCAGGTGGCTTGACCCCTGAAAATGTCAGTGAAGCTATTGATACTACAGCGGCTTTTGCTGTAGATGTCAGCGGAGGCGTCGAGTCCGCAAAAGGTATAAAAGACCAACAACTGATTGAAAAATTTATGCAAGGAGTCCAACGTGGATCAGCAAAGCCTTAGTCAAAAAAATCAAGTGATTGACTACACCCAGTTTCCAGATGCGCAAGGGCATTTCGGTATTCATGGTGGACGTTTTGTATCAGAAACGCTGATGGCTGCACTTGAAGACCTCGAAAGTCTTTATGGTCGTATGAAGAATGATGCACAGTTTCTAGCAGAGTTTGACCGTGATCTTGCCTTCTATGTTGGTCGTCCTAGTCCACTTTATTATGCTGAACGATGGTCTCAGCACCTCGGCGGTGCGCAAATTTACCTGAAACGTGAAGACCTGAACCACACGGGTTCGCACAAGGTTAATAACACCATTGGTCAGGCTTTATTGGCAAAGCTGTCGGGTAAGAAGCGTATTATTGCGGAAACAGGTGCAGGTCAACACGGTGTGGCGACCGCAACCATTGCAGCACGTCTGGGTATGGAATGTGTGGTGTACATGGGCGCTGAAGACGTGAAACGTCAGGCTATGAATGTTTACCGTATGCGTTTGTTGGGTGCAACGGTGGTCCCTGTGCAAAGTGGTTCAAAAACATTGAAAGATGCCATGAACGAAGCGATGCGTGATTGGGTCACCAATGTTGATAGCACCTATTATGTGATTGGAACAGTGGCAGGTCCACACCCATATCCACAGTTGGTTCGTGATTTCCAGTCGATTATTGGTCGCGAAGCACGTCGTCAAATTCAAGAGCAAGCAGGGCGTTTGCCAGATGCTTTAGTGGCTTGTGTAGGTGGTGGTTCAAATGCGATGGGCTTGTTCTATCCATTCCTGAATGATCAAGACGTGAAAATGTATGGTGTTGAAGCTGCTGGTTATGGCATTGAAACAGGCAAACACTCTGCACCATTGAATGCAGGCCATGTTGGGGTATTACACGGAAACCGTACTTATTTGATGTCGGATGAACAAGGTCAGATCATTGAAACACATAGTATTTCAGCAGGTCTGGACTATCCAGGTGTTGGTCCTGAGCATAGTTTCTTAAAAGACATGAACCGTGTTGAATATGTGCCAATCAATGATGATGAAGCCTTGCAAGGTTTCCGTGATCTCACCAAGATTGAAGGCATTATTCCTGCGCTTGAAAGCTCACATGCGATGGCTTACGTCACTAAACTTGCGCCAACCATGTCTAAAGATCAAATCATTATTGCCACTGTTTCAGGTCGTGGCGATAAAGACTTGATGACGGTTGCGCGTATTGATGGCGTTGAAATGGTCGAGATGTAAGTTTTCACAATGCCAAGTTTGTTTATGGTGATGTTGGGTGGCCGACATGCGAAAGCCAATACCGAAGTGCATGATGTGGTAATGGCACTAGGCGAATCATTGTCTGAAGTCATCCCTCAGCTCAAACAGGCTTGGTTTGGTGAATCGAAAGGCTTGCATATCGATGCTTGGGCACAGATTTCAGGTGTGCAATCACAAGGCATGAATTATCAAATTCAGTTTTCCGATGCTGCACCGTCTGCTTTGGATGAAAAATTATATTTGATTAACCTAGGTGGATATTCACTTAACGCTTTTGGTGAATTACATAGCTACCATTTGGTGGTTGCACCCGATGCAGTAATTGCAAAACAGTTGGGTAAACAATTTATCGAACAAGATTGGCATAAACCGCATACCGATCGTGTAGTCGATGTCGATGATTGCATTCCAGTTGATCATGTTGCAGGGCGTTATATCCATTTGGTTCAAGATGAGTTTAAGCCTACAGTTTGGGAAAATACCTATCTGACCTTGGATTAATCAACAATTAAAATAAAAACAGGGAAGCCATGGCTTCCCTGTTTTTTTAGTACGTATGCAGTTAAGGAAGCACTTTGATTCGATCCGTTTTAGGTGCATTCAGCGGTGAGTACTGCACCACATATTTTTCTAAGGCATCGATATCTTGTCCGCCACCGACTGGATTTTTACCTTCTTTTAATACCGTGAAGTTATCTCCACCATCCGCGAGGAAGCTATTGACCGTCACACGGTAAACCTTGCTATCATCCAGCGCCTGTCCTGCAACCAAGATATTGCTCGCGCGTGGTGAAGCTGAGTTGTCTTTCTTATAGGTGTAACTGAACTCTTTGGATGGCTGTAAGATACGAACTGTGGCTGCGTTCGCACCTGACCATTGCTGTTCTAACACATCACGAATCTGTTTACCTGTTAAGCTAAGGGTCACAATTGAATTACCAAAAGGCTGTACGGTAAAGACATCACCAAAGGTGATTTGATTACTGCTATTTACCAATAAGTCGGCACGAACACCCCCCGGATTCATCAGGGTAAAGTCAGAACCTTGATTACTTGTTGTTAGTGCCATGGCTTGTTGTGCATCAGCAATTAAATTCCCGAGTGAGCTTTCACCACTTTCGGTGGCATTACGATTAATGACACTATTGGCTGTACCGACCACACGGGCTGAAATGGTGGTGACGGCTTGGCGGTATTTATCCAGAATCGCCTCAATGCTTGGGGTTTTATTAAATTTTTCATATAGATCCGTCAAGTTCACTGTGGTTGTACCAGAGGTATAGGCTTCACTTTGAATCGGAACTTGTTTGGCGTCCTTCTTAATCACATCACCTGTTTTGCCATCCAGTTCTAATTGAATATTGGTAATGGCTGTGCCGTATTGGCCCGCAGAAGTAAGTAAGAACGGTTTTTGAGGATTCTTAGTGGCATAGTCACAGATATAAGACTGATGCGTGTGGCCAGAAACTACGACATCGACTGCAGGATCTAAGCGATCTAAGATACCGAGTAATGGACCACTGAGACCATCACAGGTTTTTTTATTAAACTTGGTACTTGGTGCCACACCTTCATGCACCACCACCACAATCGCTTCAATCCCTTGTTTTTTTAACTCAGGAATCAATGCATTGACCGTATCTGCTTCATCATGAAAGTCGACATCTTTAATGCCCGCAGCTGACACGATACTTGGTGTTGCTTTCAGAGTCATACCAATAAAGGCAACTGGAATACCGCCATAAGTTTTAACTTTATAGGCTGGGAACAGGGTTTTCTTGGGATCAGCCTTCATTGAGACATTGGCGGCCAAGAAATTGAATTTGGCACCCTCAAATTTTGGGTTGATCTGGCAGGGTTTAGCACTGGTATATTGCTGACAGCCACCATTTTGCAAACGACGTAATTCATCTGTACCACGGTCAAATTCATGATTACCGACCGCATTGAAATCAATCTGAATGTCATTCATGGTTTCAATAGTTGGCTCGTCTAAGAACAACGATGATGTGAGCGGTGAAGCACTAATCAAATCGCCTGCTGACACGACCGCATTGTTTGGATATTGCGCACGCAGCTTTTTAATTGCATCAGCAAAATAACTCACTCCACCGACAGGAATGCGTACAGTTTTACTATTATCGTTTGGATCATCTGCCTCAATAAAACGTTTCGGCGGTTCTAAATTGCCATGAAAATCATTAAACGCAAGGATATTGATATTTTGATTTTTGCGTTCAACGGTTGGTGTTTGATTATTATCATTGTCGTCATTACATGCTGTTAAAGCCAGCATCATGAGACAGAGCACGTTTGCTTTTAAGAGTCGTTGAGTCGTCATGTTTTTTGATCGAGTGGTATAAGATTGTTTTTAAAAATAAAACTTATGTATGAATCTTTGATGAAATTGTGAGCTAAAAAAGTCCATTAGGGGCTTGGATTTATCGGATAAAATGTGAATTAAGTTGCACTTCTTTATATAAAAATAGTAGTAAATTTGATCACTTACAGTCTATTATGGGCGTAGCTGCGACCTAGCAATCATGGAATATAAAATGGATTTGATACAAGCCAATGGTCAACCGCGTTATGGACGTTTTGAGCAAGTCCCTTCGCGGATTAATCTGGACGACTATATTTATAAAACGCCTTATGGACAGGTGTTAACAGGCTGGCGCAAACAACTTAAATATAAAAAATTTAAATTCTGTGGCTTACAGCATGAGCATTACAGTATTGGGGTTGCGATTGTTGATTTATCTTGGGCAGGTCATGGTTTTTTCTATGTCTATGATCATCAGTCTAAAAAAGTGATTGAGTGGAATGCGATTCAACCCTTGGCATTAAAAACACAGTTGGATGAGCAGCCCTTATTTAGCCAAAGTTCATTTAAAAAATCAGCGTATCAATTTGATATGCAACATGCCAACGGGGTGCGTTATATCCAAGTGACTAAACATGGTGAAGTACAACTGAAAGCCCGAATTTTTTGTGCGGGTACCGATGCCTTAAGTTTGTGTAGTCCAACGGGGATTAATGGCTGGACCTATACCCAGAAGCAAACCACATTGGCGGTTGAGGGATTCTTTATCAGCCCAGATCGACAACAGATTGAATTTAACGCCCATAGCCTTGCAGCTTTGGACGATACCTGTGGTTTTCTACGGCCTGAAACGGCTTGGTTCTGGCTATCTTGCCAGTTCCGTGATGCACAGGATCGTCGGATTGGTCTTAACCTTGCTTCAGGTGTGAATGAAAGTTTTGGTAATGAAAATGCGTTATGGGTGAATGGACGTTTGTATCCATTAACAGATGTTCTATTTGAACAGCAAAGTGAAAATGTCTGGTCCATTCGCTCGTTAGGTGAATGTTTAAATTTGGTAGTAGAAACAGGCTGGTGTCGTTTTGAAAATATTAATTTGCGTTTGATTGGCAGCCAGTTTAATCAATGGCAAGCCAAAGTCAGTGGCACCATTGCACATGAGCAGGTTGAAGTGGTGTCATTAGATAATGAATATGGTCTTTTAGAACAGCATTATGCGAAGTGGTAGTCATGCCGAATTGAGTGGTTTTAGCCATAATGGCGTGAATGGGTTTTTATCATAAGGTGATTTTGTATCTAGTCCCTTTGGGTTCATATAAAATAGTTATTTAATTGAGGATGATTAAATCTAATAATATGATTTTTAAAATATTTGATGTTTTGAGTAAACGTGGCTTAATCGTACAACAACGGACATTGCATATTCAATTTTCAAATTCAGCGTTAAGCACTCTGTTTTTCTTACGGCCTAAGATTGTCGTACTCACATTTTTATTTCTATTCGGATGTTCTCATGAGAATAATGATGTCTTTTTGACAAAAGAAATTCCAATAGCAAAAGTTGGAAGTCCTTATTATGCAGAAATAAAGATGAAGGAATATGGTGTTATTGAAGATACTTTTGTTGTGGCATCAAATATAGATCAAAACAGTGGTTTGATTGTTTCATTAGATCATGGGGAAAAACCGTTTGCTCCGCATGCATTGACGAAGATTGAGGGCATACCCACGAAGTCTGGTATTTATACGATAAATATTTCTGGGACGGTCACGGATGGATTAAAAGATTTTAATCAGGATTTTGTTTTAAAAGTTGAGGAATAATAATTTATCCTCGCCACCGAATATATTCTCGTTGTTGTATTTAATATTACTGATAAGTTTTTAGTTAAATATCGCTCAAACGCATGTGTACTTTCTTGCAGATCAAGCAAAGAAAGTACACTGTAATTAAAGACTTACTGATGTGGAATGCTAGATATCTTCTTCTGTTTGTAGGCAAGCCTTATTCGCTCATCAAATTAAAAAAATTACCGAAATAAGATGAACTCGTTGCGATATTGTCTTGGGTCATAGCCCCGCTTGCCAGAATGCTTCACCCGCTGCAATTGGATCATTGGTTTTAGCCAAAGTATCAATCCAGACATCATACTGGCGAATAACAGGATGTTGATTCGGATGGAAATCTTTTTTAAACCAGTCGCTATATTGTGCTCTTTTCGCGGTTAAAATACCGTTACGACCAAAGAACCAAGGTAAACCTTTACGCGCCATATCAAAACGTTGTCTCAAGCTAAAACCATCGGTTTTGAGCATCACATCGGTACGATACAGGGTAAAGCCAAACATCATCACTGTGGTGAATACCAAGGCAAAGCGGCGGGTTGCTTCTGGGACTTCACCGACTTCTCGCATCACATCAAATGCGACGTCGCGATGTTCCATTTCTTCAATCGCATGCCAAGCAAAAAGTGCACGCACAAAAGGATCGGCTTCTGCTAGGGTTTCTTTTTTGCTATAGAAGGTATCAGCCATCAGCGCAGTTAAATGTTCGGCAGCTGCGGTCATGGCAATATTGTATTGAGGAGAACGATTCTTGAGTTCAAATCGAAAGATTTTCTTTAAGCGGGCCGTGAACTGCTCCACAGGCATGCCTTGATCTTTCATGATCTGGTTCATTTTATCATGCGCAATACCATGTTGTGCTTCCTGACGAATAAATTCAGCAACACGTTCCTGCAAGTCCGGATCATCAATTTTGTCACGGAATAAACGGACGCATTCAATAAAATAACGCTCGCCATCTGGGAAAGTCAGGCTGAGGGCATCAAACATACGGGTACGGAATGGGTCGCCACCGAACCAGAAGCGGGGTGCCTGCTCGAGATGGAAGTCCAGTTTGGTTCTGACCACGGGATCAACTTGATAGGAAACATGTGCATTCATCTTTGCTATTCCTTGTTTTTCTTCATGTAGCCAGTATGGAAAAAGTCCGATGAAATGTTTTGACAGTTACAGCCAATTTTTATACAAATAACGACAGCTCAGGATGAGATTGGCCCATGTCTGTTAAAATAATCATTGGATATTTACGTTTGTTGAATCGCGTTTTGCAACAGGAACAAATTGATTTGTCTAAAGTTGTTGCGCCTGAACTTTGGCAAGCCTTTCAGGCCTGTTTGGAAAATCCCGATGAGCGTGACTTTGATGTGGAGCGTTATGCCTTGTTATTACAGGCCGCTCAAGCACACTTCACTCGTCCGATTACTCTGGTCTTGGCAGAGCATGCTAATTTACAAGATTTGGGTTTGATGGGCTATTTAGCATCAACCAGTATTGATCTACAACAAGCACTTCAACTATTACAACGTTATTATTCTTTAGTGTTTAAGCAAACTAATCTGGAACAGCTCGATGTGCAGCAATTCTCTGAATATATTCAGATTTTTTGGAGTGCATCGTATTGTGACTATCGGGAAATGTATGAGCTCAATCTGGCGTTGATTTTTAAAATTGCACAATCGATTGTGCAAGATGCTTTAGTGCCACCGCAGATGATTCAATTTGGCTATGCACCGCATACCGCGCTTTATCATTTTGAAAAATTCTATGGCTGTCCAATTCAAATTCAACAGGGACAATATGCGATCCGCTTTTCTAATCAGATTTTAAAGGCAAAAAGTATTGCTGCCGACCAGCAACTGAATCATGTGTTATCAACTCAAGCACAACAATCTTTGAGGAGCGTTAGTTCTTTCGAGGTTCAACAGCAGCAATTCCGTCAAAAAATACATGGCTTTATCGAGCAAGGTTTATTGCAGCATGAAGAGGTGTTGCAGAGTTATGTGGCGAAGCGTTTGCATTGTTCGGAACGGACGCTACAACGTCAGCTCAAAGCCCATGAGCTGAATTTTCAGGATGTGCTGGACCAGTATCGTTTGGAGCAGAGCAAGCTATATTTGCAGCAAGGTAAGTCTTTTTCTGAAATTGCGGAGCGACTGAATTATGCCGATCAGAGTGCGTTTGGGCGGGCGTTTAAGCGTTGGACAGGCGTTACACCCAAGCAGTTTTTAAAATCTCTGTAGATTTTAGATCAAACTTTTAATTAATAAGTGAGTTTAGCTAAGGTAGTTTAATTTATAAACAAACAAATGGGTTTGATATTTTCCTTACTTTGCAGGGATGAAAAGTAACAAAAATCCTCTGTTGGACTGACGGTACATCCTGAGCAAATTTTAAAGCACTGCTTTGAAATGCAGCGCAAGGCCAGTCCAACGGGCGACATCCATGTCGCCTACCACGATAGTAGATTCTTGTCTAAATTGTAGCGTTATTGAGAGTGGGATTTGAGCAGTAATTCAAATCTTCTATGGTTTTTTTAAACGTGGATAATTAAAGACAATGGCAAGCACCGCACAAATTGCAAGGATCCAGCAATAATAGATATTGCCAATTAATTCAATTGGCGAGAGTTTGGCAATTGAACAAGCCAATAGCAATTGCGCACCGTAGGGAATAATCCCTTGCACCACACACGAGAAAATATCAAGCAAAGCCGCACTGCGTTTAGGGTCCACCCCATATTCTCTAGCCACTTCACGTGCCATATCACCTGATAAAATAATTGCTACGGTGTTATTGGCGACAAAGAGATTCGAGAATACCACGAGGAAACTAATTCCCAGTTCACCAGCACGCTGTTTCCCGAATTTAAATAGACGGGTAATGGTATAGATGCGTTGAATCAACCACTGCAAGCCACCTTCTTTTTGCATCAATGTTGATAATCCACCTAACAACATGGAAAGTAATGCCACTTCAAACATGCTGACAAAGCCGTCATAAATTGCACTGTTCAACTTGAGTACATCAAAATCCGGTTTTTCAAGCAGCCCCATCAGACCCGATAAAATCACGCCAATCATCAGCACTGCTAAAACATGGAGACGGGTAAAAGCAAGAAAGAACACAGCCAGATAAGGCAGAATCAGCCAGATATCATAAGGCGTTGATTGAATCGCCTCCGCCTCATGGCTCATGGAAATATAAACCAGCAAGGTAATAATGGCCGCAGGGAGTGCAATCCAGACATTGACGCGAAATTTATCTCTGAGTTCGACATTCTGGCTACGGGTTGCGGCAATGGTGGTGTCTGAGATCATCGATAGATTGTCGCCAAACATGGCACCACCGACTACAGCACCAATGGCATACACAGGTGCAATATCCGTGGCTTGGGCAAAACCAAAAGCAATCGGGGCACAGGCTGCAATGGTGCCCATTGATGTTCCCATTGCCGTTGCAATAAACGCGGCAATGATAAACAGCATGGGTAAGACAAATTCTGGTGAAATAAGTGAAAGCCCTAACTGTACCGTTGCATCGACGCTGCCTATGGCACTGGAGACACTGGCAAAAGCGCCGGCCAGCATAAATACCATAAACATCAGAATCAGATTGGGATGACTGGCGCCTTGTAAAAACTCTTCAATTGCTGCATTCAGTTTTTGCTTATATAACAACAAAGCCAAAATGACGGCTGGAATGGCTGCAACAGGTGCTTTGACTTGATAGAATGCAAATTCTGTCCCAATCATTGAATGATAGACACCACTCCCGAGAAAGATGATCAAAAATACCAATAGCGGTAGCAAAGCAAGGGCATTGCTTTGTACTTTTTCCTGAGAGTGGGCAGACATAAAAATAAAAAGAAAACTTAAAAATTGCGGCTAGTATAAAGGAGCTTGGCTGATTTCTAAAATGCTACGCGATAAGTCCAAAATTAGGAAGCTTTGATCATTGAGAAAAAACTCAAAATATAGATAAATGTAGCAAGGCTGTTGTAAGTAGCAAGATTCACTGTCGCAATCACGTCAAACTCTGTTCAATGAACAAAAAATAGCGTTACAATGCAGTGTTTTTGTATGACTACAAACAACTCCTTAATTTATATAAATCAGGAAAGCATAATCCTATGTCACGTCTTGCCACTCGTTTTGAACAGCTTAAATCTCAGCAACGTAAAGCGCTTGTTTCTTATGTTATGGCAGGTGACCCGCATCCACAGGTTACTGTTCCATTGCTTCATCAAATGGTTGAAGCAGGGGTCGATGTCATTGAACTGGGTCTACCATTCTCTGACCCAATGGCAGATGGCCCTGTAATTGCTTTAGCGGCTGAGCGTGCTCTGGCAGGTGGAACCAATACTTTAGATGCACTGAATATGGTGAAAGCCTTTCGTGAAAAAGACCAAACCACACCAGTCGTTTTAATGGGATATTTAAATCCTGTTGAAGTGATTGGTTATGACAAGTTTGTTGCTTATGCGAAAGAATGCGGTGTTGATGGCGTGCTTTTGGTGGACTTGCCGCCAGAAGAATCGAAGCAATTAGGTGAAGTTCTGCAACAAAACGGAATGGATCAGATCTTCTTGCTTGCACCAACTTCAACCGATCAACGTATCCAGCATGTGGTCAATCAAGCCAGCGGCTTTGTTTACTATGTGTCACTCAAAGGTGTGACTGGTGCAGCAACTTTAGATACCTCTGAAGCAGCAGCCCGTATTGCAAAAATTAAGTCGAAGACCAATGTACCAGTGGGCGTCGGTTTTGGAATTAGTGATGCTGCATCTGCAAAAGCGATGGGTCAAGTTGCTGATGCCGTGATTGTAGGAAGTGCTTTCGTTAAATCTTTTGCGACATTGCCAGCGGATCAAGCTGCGCAACAGACGGTGAATAAAGTGAAGGAGCTTCGAGCTGCGCTCGATGAGTTAGTATGAGTCAAGAGTTAACATCAGGGAAGGTTCTTAGCCCTTCAACACCTTGGACGGAGCGTCATGTCCCAGGTATTCAGGTTGCGGATCAACAGCAAACATTCAAAGCAACGTTTACTGAGCCGACCATTGAATGCCCTGAATGCCATGCGTTGGTGACACGTACCGCAATGTCATTTAATGCCTATGTATGTCCTCAGTGTGATGAGCACTTGCATATGCGTGCGCGTGATCGGTTGAACTGGTTCTTTGATCAGGTCAACGGTGAGCTAGGTCAAGAGTTTGGTGCCAAAGATCCTTTAAAGTTTGTAGATAGCAAACCTTATCCAGATCGTATCCGTGAAGCACAAGACAAAACTGATGAAACTGAAGCACTTGTGGTGATGCAGGGCTCGTTAAAAGGCTTAGATCTCATTGCGTGTGCCTTTGAATTTGATTTTATGGCGGGTTCAATGGGAACTGTAGTCGGTGACCGTTTTGTACAAGCCGCTGAGCGTGCGATTGCCTTACATCAACCGATGATTTGTTTTGCTGCTTCGGGCGGCGCACGTATGCAGGAAGGCATGTTGTCTTTGATGCAAATGGCGCGTACTGCGGCTGCTATCCAGAAAATGAAAGAAGCACGTGTTCCTTATTTGGTGGTATTAACCCATCCCGTTTACGGTGGCGTGACTGCTTCATTGGCGATGCTTGGTGATGTCCATATTGCTGAACCGAAGGCAATGATTGGATTTGCGGGTAAACGTGTCATTGAACAAACCGTGCGTGAAAAATTGGAAGAACCATTCCAACGTGCAGAATATTTGCTTGATCATGGTGTGGTCGATCAAATTGTTCATCGCCATGCATTACGTGATACTGTATACAGACTTGTCGCTAAGCTGATGAATTTACCTTGAAACCACTCGCTCCATATGCAACAGATACATTAACAACATGGCTCGATTATTGGGGCCATGTTCACGTTACAGGCATTGATTTAGGTTTAGAGCGCGTTATTCCCGTCGCTGAAAAATTGGGGGTAATGCAACCACAGGCGAAGGTGTTTACCGTCGCAGGAACCAATGGTAAAGGCTCGACCACGACTACTTTGGCTGCAATTTTAAATGCACAAGGGTATAAGGTGGGGCTGTATCAGTCACCGCATATTTATCGTTTTAATGAACGTGTAAAGTTGGCAGGTGTAGAGGTAGATGATCAAAGTCTGGTGGATGCATTTGTTTTGGTGGATCAAGCCCGCCGTGAGTGTGGTTTAAGTTTATCTTTTTTTGAAGCAACCACTTTGGCTGCTTTTGTTATTTTTAAGCAGCAACAATGTGACGTTTGGGTACTTGAAGTTGGTTTAGGCGGCCGTCTTGATGTGGTCAATGTGATTGATCCCGATGTTGCGGTGATTACCAATATTGGCTTAGACCATGTCGATTGGTTGGGCGATACCGTCGAAAAGATTGCATTTGAAAAAGCAGGAGTTATTCGTCCAAATATTCCAGTGGTTTTTGCAGGGCAGCAGCAACTGCCGCAAGCCATTCAAGAGAAAGTGGCTGAAACCCAAGCTCAGTTATATGCCTTAGATCGTGATTATTTTTATCAGCTTAATGATGATGGTGAAACTTGGTCATTTGCATCTTCGGGTACGACGTTAAGACTTCCAGTTGGACAACTGGCCTTAGATAATATTTCCACTGCAGTCGCAGCAGTATTGGTAAGTGGTGTTGAGGTGTCTCAGCAAGCGATTGCCAGCGGGATTCAGCAAGCTCGCTTACAAGGGCGTTTTGAAATTCGTCAGATTCAAGATAAAACTGTCATTTTTGATGCGGGCCACAATGCGCATGGCGTCGAATTTTTATTGAAGCAGTTGCGAAAATTCCTAAAATACAATAAACAGTACACAGAAGTTGTTGCAGTATTTTCAATGTTGGCTGATAAAGACATTCCATCGGTCACTGATTTACTAAAAACAACAGTAAAAGATTGGTTTATTGCTAATTTAGATGTGCCGAGAGCCGCACCAGTGCAACAAATCCAAAAAGCACTGCAAGGGCAACAGGTGCATGAGTTTGGCAGTATCCAGCAAGCGTTTGAAACTGTGCTGAAACAAGGTCATAACAATCAGCTGATTTTAGTCTGTGGTTCGTTTCATACTTTAGAAGCGATCTGGGAGTATTTAGAAGAATGTCGATGAATAACAAACAACGTTGGATGGGTGGCGTTGTTCTATTAGGTGGTGGTGTTTTATTGGCAGCATTGCTTTTGAAAGGTAATGAAGAAATAGAGCAAGATCAGACTCAAGCGACTGTTACTCATCCGATTCCTAAAACAGAGCCTAAGCCAAAAACAGCTCAGCCTGCTCAAGAGAGTGAAATGGTTTCTCTACAACCATTGGCGGTTGATGTTGAAACTGAAAAACGTTTACTTGAGGAACAACGCCGTTCGCGTGAAAAAGCAGTTGCAGAACAAGAAGCACGCGCCGCTGAATTTTTAAAGATGCAGCAGCAGGCAGAAGCAGCAGCAGCACGTAAGGCCGCCGAGGAATATGCGGCGATTAATGCGCGTCGAACAGCAGCCCAAGAAAGTTCAGATAATATTCCGCCAGAACTGGTTGAAGATGAAAAAGCCAAGGCACAACGACTCGCTGATGAAAAGAAGCGTGCTGAACAGCAAAAAACAACAGCTCAACAGAAGGCTGATGCCGAAAAGAAGTTAGCTGAAGATAAACGTAAAGCTGAAGCGGACAAGAAGGCAGCAGAAGACAAACGTAAAGCTGAAGCGGACAAGAAGGTAGCAGAAGACAAACGTAAGGCTGAAGCGGACAAGAAGGCAGCTGAAGACAAGCGTAAGGCTGAAGCGGATAAGAAGGCAGCCGAAGACAAGCGTAAAGCTGAAGCAGACAAGAAAGCCGCAGAAGATAAGCGTAAGGCAGAAGCAGACAAGAAAGCCGCAGAAGATAAACGTAAAGCTGAAGCGGATAAGAAAGCCGAAGCAGAAAAAGCACGTGATTTGATGGAAAATGGCGATAAAAAATGGATGGTACAAGTGGCATTAGCTGCGAACCAAGCCAATGCAGATGCTGTCGTGTCTAAATTGCGTGCTAAAGGTTATAAAGTGACAACGAGTCCAACCTCGAAAGGGATTCGGATTATGGTTGGCCCAGCCAAAGACCGTGACGTTGCCGATGCAACCCGTAAGAAAATTACCACAGACGAAAGTTTAAATATGAAATCAGCTTGGGTGATTGACTGGGTTCCGCTTGATCAACGCTAACTGAAACCCAGTTGATGTTTGTTATGAAGATGGATTCAACAGTTGTTGTTGAATCCATTTTACATTGTCAGGCGTAAACAAATGATCAATGTTTTTCCAGATCACATGGAAGCCATAACCCCCTTGTTTCATTTCTTTGACCGCATCTTCGATTGGCCAGTTTTCAAAAATAATGCGATACATGGCAATGTTTGCCCCTGTACGATCAGAACCGTGATAACAGTGAATTAATACTTTTTGGTTATTTTGCTTAGCCGTTTGAATCGCTTGCATGGTCTGTAATAGATCTTGGCGATTGATGGCCCATGTATAAATTGGAATATGCACCAGATTAAAAGGTTGATCTTTTAAAACTTTGGCATCTTCATTTCTGGCTCTGAGATTGATGACCGTATCAATATTATAGTGTTTTAAAATTGGAATGAGTTCATTGCTAGGTTGATCACTACGAAATACATCATTGCTAATTTGATAAAAATTATGCTGCTGTGAAATCAGTGTTCCCCAATTTTTTGGACGTTGTTCATCATTAAGGCTTGAATGCTTCATGCATCCGCCCACACTGAGCGTAGAAATGAGTGTAAGGGCAAGGAGCGTTTTTTTCATATTACTGATAGCGACTGAATTCGATTGGATCGTGCGCACAAATTAACTCAATGCTTGGCTCATGTTGAGCGAGATATTGTAACTGTTTGAGGTTGTGCAAACGCAATTGGTTATCTTCGGCCAATAAACGTTCTGTAAGATCTAAGGCTCGCAGTTTATTTTTCGGATTGAGCTCCAGATGGGTGTAATAGGCATCACCACAAAATAACACCCAACCATCCGCCTTTTTAATGGCGATGCCACAATGTCCAGCCGTATGTCCGTTCAGGGGAATCATCAAAATTTCATCGTGAAATAATGGAAGCCCTTGGACTTTTTGCAGGTTAAACCATGCTTCGCCATCGTTATGTTCAGCAAAGTTCCAATGACGATGCTGTTTAAATTGTTCTGTCTTATAACGAAGTTTGCCCTTGGCGGTCAGCGATTGAGTGGCATTAAATTCAGCGGCTAAGAGATGCACTGTCGCATTGGGGAAATCTGAAATTCCACCTGCGTGGTCAAAATCCAAATGGGTCACAAAAATATGTTGTACATCACTCGGATTAAAACCGAGTTTTTGAATTTGCTGTATGGCGGTGAGTTTTAGGTTCGGTATAATCGAACCAAACTGCTTGAGCAAAGGACCTAAGCGCTGTTCGGTGTGTAAATAGTCTTGGAGTCCTAAGCCTGTATCAATCAAAACTAAGCCACGATCTGTTTCAATTAAAAGACAATGACAGACGAGGTGGGCTTTCCAGCCTTTTTGCCCAAATAATGGCGCGCAAACAGGGCAGAAGCTCCCACAGTGCAGATGGTGAATATTGTAGATCATGGTGCTGTTTTTATTCTGTGGCGGATCGAATTATTCTTATAACCTTATTGATTCAGAAATACCAAAACAAATTTCGATTGGCATAAAAAAGCCTATCCAGAGGATAGGCTGAGATTCATATTGTTTAATCCTGATTCGATTTATTGCTCTTGCGCTTTAATCTCTTCACTCACAGCATAGCTGTTCATCTTCTTGCGAAGCTTTAGTCGCTTCTCAGGAACGAGCGTTGCTGGTCTTTATGGCTACGCACTTCGTTTGTCTTGCACTGCGATTAAAGTATACGCTTTAATCTTGTTCAGGCTGAGGGGTTAATCGTAAATACGGTTTGACGGCCTTATAGCCTTTCGGGAAGCGTTGTTTGATTTCTTCCTCATCTTTTAATGAAGGCACAATCACCACATCTTCGCCTTGTTGCCAGTTTGCTGGTGTCGCAACTTTATGCTTGTCAGTCAATTGCAGTGAGTCGACCACGCGCAATACTTCATTAAAATTACGGCCTGTTGATGCTGGATAGGTAATGATCAAACGCACTTTTTTATTCGGATCAATAATGACCAATGAACGTACAGTTAAGGTTTCGCTGGCATTAGGATGAATAAAGCCATAAAGTTCAGACACTTTTCGGTCTTTATCCGCAATAATCGGGAAGTTGACTGTGGTATTCTGCGTTTCGTTGATGTCCTGAATCCAGCCTTTATGTGATTCCACATCATCAACCGAAAGGGCAATCGCTTTCACCCCACGTTTGTCAAATTCATCTTTCAGCTTGGCGGTATAGCCGAGTTCAGTGGTACAAACGGGCGTATAGTCCGCAGGATGTGAAAAAAGAATTCCCCAACTACTCCCTAAAAAGTCATAAAAATCAATATTACCTTCACTTGATTCTTGCTGGAAATTTGGGGCGATATCGCCTAAACGTAATGTCATGATCAATCCTCTATACATTCTTTATGTTTTCTATCTCTATCTAATATGCAGGATGTACTTTATAAATAAAATTATTGTTTTTGTATTTTATTATGAACTTTTGAGATATTGATTATTGATCTTGTTAAAAAATGATCAGAAATTCACATTCAAGTCGATGTAAGTTAAATGCAAATTTGCTACATTAACGCATCTTTAGTGATGTGACGTCAGAATCGCCTCGCAGATTTTTTTGCCTGTTTGAATGCAAAGCACTTGTAGTTCTTATTTCTGACTCCATAATAACAGCTAAGAAAAAATTAACCGACCTAGGGTTTGTTGAAATTGACAAACCTTATAACAAACAGGATTAGAGAGTTTATTCATGTTGGCAAGTCTGATCGGAGGTATCTTCGGTACAAAAAATGAGCGTGAGCTCAAACGCATGCGTAAAATTGTTGAACAAATTAATGCGCTTGAACCGACGATATCTGCTCTAAACGATGCAGACCTCTCTGCAAAAACTCCAGAATTCAAACAACGTTTTAGTAATGGTGAAACTTTAGATAAGTTAATGCCAGAAGCGTTTGCGGTGTGTCGTGAAGCAGCAAAACGTGTCATGGGCATGCGCCATTATGACGTGCAGTTGATTGGTGGTATTACCTTACACGAAGGTAAGATTGCTGAAATGCGTACAGGTGAAGGTAAAACCCTGATGGGTACTTTGGCGTGTTATCTCAATGCATTAAGTGGTCAAGGCGTTCACGTGATTACGGTGAACGACTACTTGGCACAACGTGATGCTGAGTTGAACCGTCCATTATTCGAATTCTTAGGCCTCAGCATTGGTGTGATTTACTCGATGCAAATGCCGGATGAAAAAGCACAAGCCTATACTTCCGACATTACCTACGGGACCAACAACGAATTCGGTTTCGACTATCTTCGTGACAATATGGTGTTTTCTCTGCAAGAGAAAAAGCAACGCGGTTTAAGCTACGCCATCATCGATGAAGTCGACTCAATCTTGATTGATGAAGCACGTACACCGTTGATTATTTCAGGTCAAAGTGAAGATTCATCTCATCTTTATCAGCTGATTAACAGTATTCCTCCAACATTACGTCCACAGAAAGAAGAAAAAGTGGCTGATGGCGGGCATTTCTGGGTCGATGAGAAACAGCGTTCAGTTGAAATGACTGAAGTTGGTTATGAAACAGTTGAACAAAAACTGATTGAAATGGGCTTGTTGGCTGAAGGCGAGAGTCTTTATTCAGCAACTAACCTGAATTTAGTTCACCATGTCACTGCAGCGATTCGTGCACACTATCTCTATCAAAAGAATGTGCACTACATCATTGGCGTTAATCCACAGACTCAGAAAGAAGAAGTCATTATTGTGGATGAAAGCACGGGTCGTACCATGCCAGGTCGTCGTTGGTCTGAAGGTCTGCATCAAGCGGTTGAAGCCAAAGAAAACATGGAAATTCAGCCAGAAAACCAAACGCTGGCAACCACAACTTTCCAGAACTATTTCCGTCTGTATAAAAAGCTGTCAGGCATGACTGGTACTGCCGATACTGAAGCTGCGGAAATGAAAGAAATTTATGGCTTAGACGTTGTGATTATTCCAACGCATCGTCCAATGGTTCGTAAAGATCATAACGATTTAATCTATCTAAACCGTAATGGTAAATATACTGCGATTATTGAAGAAATTACCAATATTCGTCAGCAGGGTGTTGCACCGATCTTGATTGGTACTGCAACCATTGAAGCCAGTGAAATCTTATCTTCTAAATTGCTGCAAGCCGGTATTCATCACGAAGTTTTGAATGCAAAACAGCACGAACGTGAAGCGGATATTATTGCGCAAGCGGGTAGTCCGAATGCGGTAACCATTGCCACCAACATGGCGGGTCGTGGTACCGATATTTTGCTGGGTGGTAACTGGAAAGCCAAGCTAGCCAAAATTGAAAATCCAACCCCTGAAGATGAAGCACGTTTACAGGCACAGTGGGAAAAAGATCACGAAGACGTTTTAAGTTCAGGTGGTTTACATATCATTGGTTCTGAGCGTCATGAATCACGTCGTATTGATAACCAGCTGCGTGGTCGTGCGGGTCGTCAAGGTGACCCTGGTGTATCTCGCTTCTATTTGTCACTTGAAGATGACTTGATGCGTATCTTCGCGGGCGATCGCGTTGTTGCCATGATGCGTGCAATGGGCTTACAAGAAAGTGAAGCGATTGAGCACAAAATGGTGAGCCGTTCAATCGAAAATGCACAGCGTAAAGTTGAAGCACGTAACTTTGATATTCGTAAGAATCTATTGAAGTACGATGACGTGAACAACGAACAACGTAAGATCATTTATTCACAACGTGATGAAGTTTTAGCGGAAAGTACGCTTCAAGACTATATTGAAGAAATGCATCAGGAAGTGGTGAAAGGTCTTATCGCAAACTTTATTCCACCAGAGTCGATTCATGACCAGTGGGATATCGAAGGCTTGGAAAATGCTTTGCATAGTGATTTAGGTATCGAGCTTCCTGTACAGCAATGGTTAGACCAAGATCGTCGTTTGGATGAAGAAGGTTTAGTGGCTCGTATTTCTGATGAAGTCATTAATCGCTACCGCCAACGTCGTGAGCAAATGGGGGATGATTCAGCAGCAATGTTGGAACGCCACTTTATGTTGAACTCGCTTGACCGCCATTGGAAAGATCATTTGGCTGCGATGGACTATCTACGTCAAGGGATTCATTTACGTGGCTACGCACAGAAAAATCCTGAGCAAGAATACAAGAAAGAAGCATTCAACTTGTTTGTAAATATGTTGGGTGTGATCAAGTCTGATGTGGTGACGGATTTATCTCGTGTTCATGTACCGACAGCAGAAGAATTGGCAGAACTTGAAGCACAGCAACAACGTCAGGCGGAATCAATGCGTCTGTCGTTTGAACATGATGATGTAGATGGTTTAACCGGTGAAATCACGGCTTCTGAAGAGATTGAAAATGTAGGTAATACTGCATTCCCAGTACCTGAAAGTCGTAATGCGCCTTGCCCTTGCGGTTCTGGCTTAAAGTATAAGCAATGTCACGGTAAAATCTAAGTTTTGACTTGATTTAAGCTGAAATAAAAAAGCAGAGCATTGGTCTCTGCTTTTTTTACGAGAATTTACTTGAGTCCAGACACGCTTTGTAGTTTCATTATTGGACTTACAGATCTTGATTGAGTTCGCATTAAAAGCGGGAAGACAATGAAAAAACCATTACAACTTTTAATTTTGGCAAGTGCGGCGGTATCGGGTTTTGCATTTGCAGACGATGCACCACAAACCACGACTGTGGATAAAGTCTTAGCGGCAAAAGGCAGCAATACAGCTGAAGCACAAGTTAAACGTGAAGTCACAACTGTGATCAGTCCACGTACTGGCATTCGCTATACTTTAGGTGATACAGGCAACCGTCCAATCGTATTGCAAACAGCAGCAATTGCGCCTGCAAACTCTGCAAATATTAACCGTATTGTGGCATCAAATCCTGCATTATCTGCACAGAGCCAAGAGAAAGCCAAGATTGCTTTAATTGGTGAAACGGCTGTTCAAGCGGCCAACGCTGCGGCGGCACAAACAGCAGGTACACAGACTGCAAAAGCAAATTAAGTTCAATTGGTTTGAAATAAAAAAGAGATGCAATTGCATCTCTTTTTTATGAATGAATTTTATTATAAAAAGCTTGGGAGCAAGATTAAGCCAATCAGGATGGCAAATAGTAACCATTTAGATACATAGTAGAGTGGGCGATTACGTTCTTTTAGGCCACGACCATAGTGATGCACGGCATAACCATATTTAAAAATACGGTTAATAAAACCAGTTTTGTCTTGGTCATCATTGGGTGAACTTGCGGCAGACATGACATTGCGACCAAACCAGTGATTGAACTTTTGTGCCCAACCCCATTTCATTGGGCGTTCGATGTCACAGAATAAGATAATACGGGTTTCATCGGTTTTGTTTTCAGCCCAATGTACAAAGGTTTCATCAAAGACTGTGGCTTCACCGTCTCTCCAGCTATAACGTTCTTGATCGACTTCGATAAAGCAATCATCGCTATTGGGTGTGACTAGGCCAAGATGATAACGTACTGAACCTGCGTAAGGGTCACGGTGTTTACCCAAGTAGCTGCCAGAAGGCAATTCGGTAAACATAGCTGCTTTGACTGACGGGATGCTTTCTAGTAGAGCAACAGTTTTTGGACAGAGTTGTTGTGCTGAAGGATGGCTGTCTTGATACCATTTTAGATAAAAGCGTTTCCACCCTCGCTTAAAGAAGGTGTTAAAGCCGGCATCATTGTTTTTTTCAGACGCTTTAATTTGGTTCTGTAGTTGGATGGCCTCTTCACGAATCACTTGCCAGTTATCTTGTAAGGGTTTTAGTTCTGGGAACTGCGCCACATCGAAGAAAGGTTGGTTCGGCAATTTAGAAAAGCCCGTCATGAACATGTTGATTGGCGCTAAAAATGTCGAATGGTCAAATAATTGTCGAGATGCTTTTAATCGTTCTTTGCCTCGTAAATAGGTATACAAAAAGCTGACTAAAAATACGGCAACGATAATCACTGCGTACATAACACAATCGTCTAAAAAAAATGAAGGCGGTTATTTTAGCACAAAAAATATTTGGAAGAATGCTGTTGTAAAAGCAACTTTATAAGATAAAAACTATGTAATTAAATGGTATTTCAGATGATCTGAGCGTGTATTTTTCACAGATCATCTGAACAAAGACACTTAAATTTGGTTATTTACATCATCATGCTTGGTTTCACGAATCATTAAAAATGCAATTAACGATAAAATTGAAGCCACGCTAAGATATAAACCGACTGCACCCAGACCATAACTTTCTGCCAATTTTGTTGCGATGTATGGCGCAAAAGAGGCCCCAAAAATACCTGCCAAGTTAAAGGTTAAGGCTGAGCCTGTATAGCGAACCGAAGTTGGAAAGATTTCTGACAGGACTGTGCCAATTGGTCCATAGGTTAAGCCCATAATTGAAAGACCAATACATAAGAACAGGAACACCAGAATTGGACTACCTGAACCTAATAGCGGTGCGAAACACAATCCGAATAAGGCTGAAAGAATACACACGGCAATTGACGTATTTTTACGACCAAATTTCTCTGCAAAAATTGCAGATAGGGGAATAAAGGCAGCAAAACAGAGGGTTGCAAATAGTTGTAACACCAAGAAGTCACCACGGGCATAGCCGAGTTTTGTCGTGCCCCAGTTTAAGGCAAATACGGTGGTGAGATAGAAAACAACAAAGGTACAGATGGCTGCAATGGTACCAAGTACTAACATTGGGAAATGTTTGGTCATGACTTCTTTAAAAGGAACATTCACTTCTTTCTGTTTATTCAGAACTTTTTGAAAAGCCGGGGTTTCATGCAACTTCAAACGGATATATAAGCCGACTAAAACCAATACTGCACTGGCGATAAATGGAATACGCCAGCCCCAAGTCATAAACGCCTGTTCAGACATAAAGGCATTGAGTAGCAGGAAGGAACCTGTTGCAAGGATAAAACCGATCGGTGCGCCAAGTTGAGGGAACATCCCATACCAAGCGCGTTTGCCCTCTGGCGCATTCTCAGTGGCAAGCAGTACGGCACCACTCCATTCACCACCTAAGCCTAAACCTTGGCCTAAACGACATAAGGCAAGCAATAGGGGGGCTGCTAGACCAATTTGTGCATAGGTCGGTAGCAGACCGATACAGACGGTTGAAATCCCCATGGTCAGTAAAGCAGCAACCAATGTGGCTTTACGTCCGATTCGGTCACCGAGATGTCCGAAAATCGCAGCACCGATCGGGCGGGCAATAAAAGCAATTGCAAAGGTCGCAAGTGACTTGAGCACCGCAGCACCATCGCTACTTTCAGGGAAAAATAAGTGTGGAAAAATCAGTACTGCTGCTGTGGCATAGATATAAAAGTCGAAAAACTCAATCGTGGTACCGACAAGGCTGGCAAATAATACCCGTACTTTTGAATTGCTGGCCACTTCTGGGGTGGCCGTCGTAGTGCTTGACGACATACAAGACCTTCATGTTATTCATTCAAGAAACAGAATAGCGGTTGTCTTGAAAAATTCCTTTTGAATGTGCAGTTTTACTTCGAAAACTTAATGCTATATATGGACTTATAATACATAACAGTAGATTGCCAAAAAGTGTAATCCTGCGCCTAATAGCACAAAAACATGCCAAATTGCGTGGGTATATCTTACCTTTTTTAAGGCATAAAACAATGTGCCGATGGTATAAGCCAAACCACCTGCAATCAGCAGTTGTACCGCCTCTTTAGATAGGTAACGTTGCATATCATCCATCACCAACACAGCCAGCCAACCCATGACTAAATAGGCAGCTAAAGAAAGTTTTTGGAAGCGGTGAATGAAGACCAGTTTAAACAGTGTACCGAGCAGGGCAATGGCCCATAAAGCAATCAGTAAGTAATGTGCCTTGGCAGTTGGAATGGCAATACTCAAAAACGGGGTGTAGGTGCCTGCAATCAGATAGTAAATCGCGGTATGATCCAGTTTTTTATACCAATAGCGTTTGCGTTCATCTTGGGCAAAGTGATACAGCATGGAACTACTGAGTAAAAGCACTAGGCTAAAGCCATACACCCATAAACTGATCCATTGTCCTAAAGGTAGACCATAGCCTTTGATGATCAAAAAGATTGAGGCAATTAAAGCCAGTACTGCGCCAGCCCCATGACTATAGGCATTAATCAGTTCTTCTTTGGGGTCATAGTCCAGCAATGTGTTTGTGTTCATCAAGCGATCTGGTTGCATAAAAATACAACTGTATCGTAATGCAATTTCCCTTTTAAAGTAAGACGCTTTAAAATTTAGTTTCTATTTGTCAGGTTTTCATTATGTTTGCGCCGAAATTTTCTTTTGAACAAGAACAGCAGTTTTTCTTGGATATCCAGCAATCTATTGAAAATAATAGCTTTGATCGCCTGATTTTGAGTCAGTACAAAGGCGAAATGGCACATTTAGAAAAGATGACTTTCCGTGTAATTGAACTACAGGGCCAGGCAAACTTGTCTTGCTTATACCATTACACCACACAAGACATGACCAAAAACTATGCGATTTATGAAGGTTTAGAAAAAATTGCTGAGCTATTGAGCCTGTCTAAGCAAGCCAATCTATTCACTTCTGATCAAGATATTCAACTCAAGAAAAATAAGAAGAAAGCCATGTTGAACACTCAGAAGAAACAGGCATCGACCGTCAAAGTTGAACAACAGCAGCATAATCGTGAAAAGCAGCGTTATGTACAACAGCAAAGTCCATTCTTAAAGCATCTCGGTATTACCGATGAAAAAGGGCAAATCATTCCAAGCATGGCGCGTAAGTGGAAGCAAATTAATAAATTTATTGAAATTTTTTCGCATGCCTATGAACAGATTGACGCTACACAGCAAGAATTGAATATCGTTGATTTTGGTTCAGGTAAGGGCTATTTAACTTTTGCCTTATATGATTATCTACAAGCGCAGCATAAAACACCTTTAATTACAGGGGTTGAACTGCGTTCGAATCTGGTTGAGTTTTGCCAGAATGTAGCTGATCAAACGGGTTTTAGTCATCTGGATTTCTTTGAAGGGGATGTGCGTAGTTATCAGCCAGAAAAGTTAGATGTGATGATTGCATTGCATGCCTGTGATATCGCCACTGACTTTGCGATTCATACCGGTATCCGTCTGAATGCTTCGATGATTATGTGTGCGCCGTGTTGCCATAAGGAACTCCGCCCACAGTTAAAAAGCCCTGAGGTGTTACAACCGATGTTGCAATTCGGCATTCATGCAGGGCAACAGGCAGAAATGTTAACCGATACTTTACGTGCATTACTGCTTAAAGCTTATTGTTATGAAACCAAAGTTTTTGAGTTTGTGTCTTTGGAGCATACCAGTAAGAACAAAATGATTTTGGCGACCAAGCGTAAAGATATTCAGCAACCGGATGCCAAGATCATGCAGCAAATCCAAGCCTTGAAAGCCATGTATGGCATTGAAAAACAAAGTCTGGAATTATTATTGCAAGATCAAATGCCAATCGAGAATATCGGTTGTAAGTGTTAATAGCATGAATTGATTACTACATAAATTCAACGATATCAATCTGGATCGGTTGATATCGTCACTTGTGATATATGGTTCAAAAAAATTAAATAACAACAAGTAGAGTCATTCAAATGATGAAAAATAAAATTTATCTCGCTGTTTTGCTTTTGGTCTTCTCCAATTTAAGTGAAGCAAAAGAATTTGAGAGTCCACTTAATCAGAAGGGCGTCGTCAGTTTTAATCCTTCAACGCAAGCCAGAGTCCGTTTATACGGCCAAAATGGCCAGCAAATATATATGCAGCATACTTTTGATTGTAAAAGTAGAAAACAAGGGATACGTGAAAATTTAAGTGGCTACGGGGCATGGAATGCTTTCAAAACCTTTACCCGAATCAATATGAATTATTCGATTGGTATGCCACGAACAATCATACAAAAAGACATTGAGCAGAATTTTAATACCTATCAGATGGTGACTTATAAGGAATATGTGGTGACGGCTAATCAACCGATCAATCTGCATGGATTTGTGGTGGGTACAGAAGCGAGTACTGGGAAAGCTAGAGTGATTAATGGATGTGAAAATACGGAAGCTTCATTTAAGCCTCAAGCCGGTCGCGAGTATGAGATATTGGGAGAGAATCAAAACCAGCAATGCCAATTTAAGGTCTATGACTTAGAGTCGAAGCAATTGGTATCTGTCACAGAGCAAGCCTATATCTGCCCAAAAGATAAATGGAAGTTTTGGGGGAAAGGTGAGTAATGATGAGCACTTTGATTTTGGAGATTAGATGACAAACTTCGTGTATGAGAAGTTTGTCAGGCTCAAAACTGGTTAATGCTGTCCGGTTGCGACTTCAGAAGTGGCTGATTGTTGAGTGTGTTGCTGTTCTTGCTGTTCTTGCTGTTGTGCCTTACGTTGTGCACCTGGCATATAATCCGGTTCTTGGGTCATGGCCAAATAGAAAAAGCTTAAAAAGATGGTACTCAGTACACCAACAATGATGACAAATTTCCATCCCAATACCGTTTCTTCATTTGAATCTTTTTTTGGGGATGGTTGATTATTCATAATAAATTCCAAAAATAACAAAACATAAAACTAGATTTTGCGCCTTTTGGGCCTGATTTGCCAAGTAGGAATATGGAATTGATGATAAGAAATTGGTTCATACTTTGGATAGGGACGCGTAGACCGAAGATGCTGCTGCCATGGTTGAATTAAGAAAAAATGCTTCGCTATCCAAAGTAGAATTGAAATTGATTGGATAAGGATTAAAGCCTATTCCAGTCCTCAATTGCCTTTAAACCTGTTTCTATCCCGACATCATAGCTATAGCGGATTTTGGCTTTATTCTTTGAAAGTCGACCTGCCATATTTTTTAAATCAGGGGGGCACACTTCCAAAATTTTCTGACCAGAGGCTGAGCGGGTAAATTCGACAGCATCGTTATAACGTTGAGTCCGCGTTAATAAACTTTGCGCAAAACCACGTTGCTGTTTAAACAGGTATTTGGCAAGGAATTGGTCACCTTTACTGCTGGCTTTATAATAATTTTTCGGGCGAGTTCTGAGTACCATGAGTTTAGAAACATCATGCTGTTGCGCTGCCCAATGCACGGGTAAGGCATCTGCAACACCGCCATCAAAGTAGGGCTCACCAAACACTTCAACCGCTTGACGTGTTAAGACTGGAATCGAGCTCGAGGCTCTTAACCCATCAAGGATATTGTCCTTAGATGCTTTGATATAGGTGGCTTCACCTGAAATGGCATGCGTCAATACCATATAAAATTCAGGGTGATTGGCAAACAGATGGGCTTGATTGAGCGGATGCTCTTTTTCGACGATGTCCCACATCCATTTTAAGTCCAGTAGGTCACCGCCTTTGAAAAAGCGACCATATTGAATAAACTCAGAACGAAGCGAGTGATCGAGGTAGAGATTTAGGGTGCGGCCTTGCTGTGCTGCGAGGTAGTTGGCCACATTCGTTGAGCCTGAAGAGACGCCAACGCAGAGATCAAAAGGATTAAATTGTTGCTGTAAAAATGCATCTAAGACACCGCTGGTGAATGCACCGCGCATTCCACCACCTTCAACGACCAGTGCCTGACGATTTTGTTGAAGCATTGAAAATCTCGAACATCATGATAAACCCATGTTTTACACGGATTTATCATATTCGGCAATAACACTTTAGTGATTGTGTTGATGTGCTTCCGTTGTTCCTGTTTCAGTTGTCACTGATGATTGTGACATTTCAGCAGGAGTTGCGGCTTTCTTCTGGTTCATCGGCATATAATCTGGTTCATTATTAATGGCCAAGTAGAAAATCACCATAAACAGTACGCTGAGAATTGTGGTGATAATTAATGCTTTCCAGCCCCAAGGCGAAGTTTCTGGGCAGAGTTTTTCAGACATAAGAAATTTCCAAATGATGCAAAAAAATAAAGCAGAATTGCTAAAGTTATAGCATAAATTGTGATGCATTACTCAGATGTTTTGCTGTGATTTTGTCGAGTGCATAAAAAAGCCCGTATAGACAAGGAGTTCCATACGGACCTTAATTGGCTTGGCTCAATCGAGATTATTGAATCACAGTATTTTGCTGTGCTTTTTCTTTCAATAATTTTGGAGGTGTGAAACGTTCACCATATTGTGCCGCCAGTTGCTCAGCACGTTGTAAGGATTTTTGAATGCCATTTTGATTCAGGAATTGAATGGCGCCGCCTGTCCAAGGGGCAAAGCCAATTCCAAAAATCGAGCCGACATTGGCATCAATCACAGATTCTAAAACACCTTCTTCATAGCAGCGTAAAGTATCTAGTGCTTGTACAAACAGGAAACGGTCAATCATGTCTTGTTCAGAAATGCTATTCTCTTTCTGCCAGCGACTGAGTCCATCCCATAAATGTTTTTTACCATTTTCAGGGTAGTCATAAAAACCTGCACCCGCAGCCTTACCTTTACGGTTCAGCTCATGAATCATGGTGTGTACCACCTCATCTACAGGGGTTTTCGGTAAATCTTTGCCTTCTGCTTGCAGGGCTTTACGGGTTTCTGCTGCGACATGTTCAGTCAAGCTCAGAGAGACTTCATCCTGAATCGCCAATGGGCCAACCGGCATACCTGCTTTCAGTGCTGCCATTTCAATTTTGGCTGGATGCACACCTTCTGCAAGTAGACGCATCCCTTCTTGAATGAAAGTACCAAACACGCGACTGGTGAAGAAGCCACGGCTGTCATTCACGACAATTGGAGTTTTGGCAATTTGCTGAACAAAGTCGTAAGCCTTCGCCAATGTGTCAGCAGAGGTCTGTTTACCTTTGATAATTTCAACCAACTGCATTTTATCCACTGGGCTAAAGAAATGAAGTCCAATGAACTTTTGAGCATCTTTACTCGCCGTCGCCAAACCAGTGATGGGTAGGGTCGAGGTATTCGATGCAAAGATTCCACCTTCAGCCAAATATTGTTCAGCTTCTTGAGTCACTTTGGCTTTTAACTCTTGGTTTTCGAATACCGCTTCGATGATCAGATCACAGCCTTGTAAGTCCGCCGCATTTGCCGTTGCAGTAATCAGTGCTAAGACTTGGTCACGCTTTTCTGCGCTCATACGACCTTGAGAAACACGCTTATCGAGAAGCTTTTGTGAATACGCTTTGCCTTTTTCTGCATTTTCAACAGAGACATCTTTCAGGATCACAGGGATGCCTTTGATTGCAGTTGAATAGGCAATGCCTGCACCCATCATACCCGCACCCAATACACCCACTTTAGTCGCTTGCCATTTTGCAACATCCGCAGGGCGACTTGCACCAGACTTAATTGCATTAAGGCCATGCCAGAATGTGCCGATCATATTTTTAGAAATCTGACCGACCGTGAGTTGCGTAAAGTAACGTGATTCGATACGTAAAGCAGTATCAACATCAACCTGCGCACCTTCGACTGCTGCCGCCATGATTGCCTCAGGCGCAGGGTAACAGCCTTTGGTTTTATCACGTAGCATCGCAGGGGCAATTGCAAGCACTTGTGCTACAGCTGGAGTTTTCGGATCGCCACCCGGAATCTTGTAACCTTTGACATCAAAGGGTTGTTGAGATTTAGGATTGGCTTTGACCCAAGCAATCGCCTTGTCTAACAGCTCTTGTTCATTCTCAGCAGTGTCATGTACCAGGCCCAGTGATTTTGCTTTATCCACGCCAAATTGCTTACCTTCCATCAAGAAAGGAAACGCATTTTGTAAGCCAAGCAAACGTACCATACGCACGATACCGCCACCACCTGGCAGCAAGCCTAAGGTCACTTCAGGTAAACCAAATTTGGTTTTTGGATCATTGATGGCAATACGGTAATGACAGCCTAAAGCAATTTCCCAACCGCCACCGAGCGCCGTACCATTTAAGGCAGCAACAACGGGTACACCTAAAGTTTCAATCGCACGTAAGTCACCCTTGAGTTCTTCAATCATTTTGAAAAATTCAGTGGCATGTTCTGGTTGTACTTGAATGAGTTCATCCAAGTCACCACCAGCAAAGAAAGTTTTCTTGGCAGAACGGAAAATAATACCTTTCAGATCTGTTTCTGTTTTAAGCTTTTGACTGACTTCATTGAGTGAATCACGGAATTCTGCATTCATGGTGTTGGCAGATTGACCCGATGAATCAAGGGTAAGAATTACAATATTGTCAGCGTTTTTTTCGTATTTAATAGCGCTCATGTTGTGCTCCTTACACCAACTCAATAATGGTGGCGATCCCCATTCCACCACCAACACATAATGTGGCTAAGCCACGTTTTTTACCTTGACGCTCTAACTCATCCAGCAAGGTTCCTAAAATCATGGCACCCGTTGCACCTAATGGATGACCCATTGCAATTGCTCCGCCATTGACATTGACTTTTTCGGCTGGGACGTTGAGTTCATTGATAAAACGCATCACCACGGCCGCAAACGCTTCATTCACTTCAAACAGGTCAATATCATCAATCGTTAGGCCAGCTTTGGCCAAGGCTTTACGCGCAGCAGGTGCAGGACCCGTGAGCATGATGGTCGGGTCAGTACCCACCAATGCAGTTGCTAATACTTTGGCACGTGGTTTTAAGCCTTGTTCTTTGACGGCTTTTTCAGAAGCCAATAACACCACCGCAGCGCCATCAACGATGCCTGATGAGTTACCTGCATGATGCACATGGTTAATTTTTTGTGCTTCAGGATACTTCTGTAGCGCAACTGCATCGAAGCCCATTTGTCCCATCATTTCAAAGCTGGCATTCAGTTTTGCCAGACCTTCAACGGTGGTAGTACCTCGAATAAATTCGTCTTTTTCTAAGATCATTACACCCGAATGGTCTTTTACAGGCACCACGGATTTATCAAAATAACCTTTGGCTTGTGCTGCCGCTGCTTTTTGTTGTGAGCCGACTGCAAAAGCATCGACATCTTCGCGGCTATAGCCATCTAAGGTTGCAATTAAGTCTGCGCCAACACCTTGTGGCACAAAAGAAGATTTTAAGTTGGTTTCAGGATCAAGTGCCCAAGGGCCGCCATCAGAACCCATTGGGATACGTGACATGGATTCCACACCGCCGGCAACTACCACATCTTCCCAACCAGAGCGGACTTTTTGTGCTGCTAAATTGACGGCTTCCAAACCAGATGCGCAAAAACGGTTGATTTGCACGCCTGCAACATCATCATTCCAACCCGCTGCAATGGCAGCAGTTTTAGCAATATCACCGCCTTGATCGGCAATTGGTGTGACACAACCTAAGACGATGTCATCGACTTTTGACGTATCAAGTTGATGGCGTTGTTGTAATTCATTCAGTAATGATGTCAGTAAAGTAATCGGTTTGACTTCATGCAGTGAGCCATCTTTTTTCCCTTTTCCGCGTGGTGTGCGAATGGCATCAATAATGTAGGCCTCGCTCATAGGTTTTCCTTGTATCACCTTAAAATTGTTGTTTATCGAGTGTACTCAATTTAAGTGTCAGTGCAATGATGATAAACATTGGCAAGTTTGATGCTTTTCGCCAATTTGATAGATTGCGTGAGTGATCAAGCCAAGTGTTAATTTTGCTGTTTTTCTGTGTGGCTTAAGACATCTTCGATTAGACTAGCATTTGGAAATGATTGATAAAAAAGATGGGCGAAAGCACATGATAAAACGAATGCGTCACTATGCTGTCATGGCATTGATCTTGTCACTTTTGGGATGTGATTCATCTGGGCGGAATGTTGAAAATAACAAAGCAATCGAGGATAAAAATAAGGTGAGTCAAACCTATTCAAACCAAGTCACTGACGACAGAATGCTATTGGTATTGTCTGCGCCGTCTGTGCATGATCCGTATTACAAATCCGCTTTTCAACGAATTGTAGATTTTCAGATTGATTATGCAAAATCGATTTTGGGCAATGACAATGTGGTCATTGTGGTAGATAAAGACACTAAGCCGTATTTCACTGGCAAAGTGCCTGAAGATATTTTACTGGTAGATGATGTCCGTGATATCTGGATGCGCGACTTCACCACGGTCAATCCAATGCAACCAGTGCAATTTACCTATACTTGGGCCTCGATGACCAAGAAACAAAGTAAAGATGTTCAAAAAAGTTTTAGCCAGTTTACTGACCGTTATCAAATTCAAAGAACCAAAACGGATTTGATGATTGATGGGGGTAACCTTGTTGATGACTATGCGGGTCGTGTGATTACCACCACACGTTTCATGGAAGATAATGAACTGAGTTATAACGAGGCCAAACAAGAGTTAAAATCCATGTTGGGTGCAACTGAAGTTGCCATTCTAGAACCCGATGAAGAAGTGCTGGCACATTCGGATGGCATGGTCAGTTGGGTGGATAAAAACACCTTGCTGGTGAATGACTATTCAAAAACACCAGCATTTAGAACAACAGTGATGAAGGAGTTAAAAGCTTCTTTTCCAACTGCAAAAATTGTGGAAGTGCCTGTTGAATATAAGACCAATCCAAAAGGGCAGTGGGTAGGTTTTGAGTCCGCATGCGGTGTGAATTTAAATGCGACGGTCACACATCACAATATTTATGTGCCAACCTTTAATATGCCGCATGACCAAAAAGCACTCTCGATCATCAAGCAAAATACCAGCAAGAAAGTCATTCCCGTAAATGCTGAAAGTGTCTGTCCAATGGGCGGCAGCGTGCGTTGCCTCACTTGGCAGGTGACTGGGGACAATGCCGTGAAACTTATTCAAGCGGCAAGAGATAAGTGACAGATGTGTCATTATTAAATAGGGAGAAAAGAAACATTGAGTGCTTATGAATAACGTCGAGAAGCCATGAAATTTATCAATGTCGTCGGTACATCTGCTGCTGGAAAAACCACTTTTGCTCGTCAACTTGCTCAAAAGCTAGGATTGTCTTACATTGAAATGGATGATTTATTTTGGCTGGATGATTGGCAAGAAACACCTGATCATGAGTTTTTTGCTAAATTACAAAGTCAAATTGATCAGGCACCTAGAGGATGGGTACTTGATGGTAATTATTCTCGAACACTGGATTTAAAGCTTAAATATATTGATACGATTATTTGGCTGGATTATTCATTTTCGTTAAATCTGTACCGCTCAGTTAAACGAGCAATTAGTCGTGCGGTGACACAAAAAAGATTATGGGAAAATTCCAATAATCGAGAAAGTTTCAAGACCAGTTTTCTGTCTAAGGACTCTATTATTTTATGGATGATTACCCATCATGCTCAAAATCGTAAAAAGTATTTGGCGATGATGAATGATGCTCGATATCAGCATATCCGTTTTATTCGTTTGACTTCGCCAAAACAGACAGCAGTATTTTTAAACGAGATGGATACTCATTTATTTAACTTGTAGAAAGGAGCTTATCCAGACTGCTTAATCTGATAAATCTAAATGAAAGAATTGGTTGTAGGGTGATTCGTTATATTCTGCGAAAGCAGCACCTTCAACAAATCCAAACTTCTTATAAAGTTTGATTGCGGCATCAAAGTGAACGTCTTTTCCTGTTTCTAAACTGACTCTTTGATAGTGACGTTGCTGAGCGAGTTTTAATAAAAATTCAAGCAGTTGTGCTGCGACCCCTTGACGCAAATGATCAGGATGAGTCCGCATAGACTTGATTTCTGCATGGTCGGGTGTCAGTTCTTGGATTGCGCCACAGCCCAGTAATTGCTCATCGTTCCATAAGGTGTAGACGCTAATGGAGTCTTTTTGCAGACTGCTCAGGTCTAATGCAAAGCTATGCTCAAGTGGGGTGTTTTGATGCAGACCATGCAAATGGATATAAATCAAATTTTGAACTTGTGGGTGAGAAAAGTCAGCTTTTTTAATGATCATTGTTATTCAAGCAAATTGTAGAGGTTTACTTGATTATTAGCATATTTAAAAAGCAATGTTCAACTGTAGAAAGTTGAACATTGCTTTGTTGTTATTAGTTGTGATGCCCGTGCAACTGACGATATAAACCTGGTGTTACTCCCGTCCATTTCTTAAAAGCACGGTGGAAGGTGCTGGTTTCACTAAAGCCGACTTGCTGTGCTACATCTTCAAGGGTGAGATTTGGTGTCAACAATAAATGAATTGCAGCATCACGACGTAAGGCATCTTTTACGCCTTGATAGCTTTTACCTTCTGCAGCCAAACGACGACGTAAGGTTTGCGGTGATAAATACAACATTGCCGCAACATCATTCAGTGTTGGCATTTCTTCACCAATCTGGCTCTTCAATACATCACGAATACGCGAAGTCAACGAGTTAGTATTTTTGAATTTCACTAACAACTGGGCTGGCGCTGCTTTCAAGAATTCTTCTAAAGTCTTTTCATCTTGACGGATTGGGAGATCAAGATAATCCGCAGCAAAGGTAATTTCGGTACGTGGCGCATCGAATTGCATCACTGGTGCAAAGAATAATGCATCGTATTCATCAGCATGGTTTGGGCGCTCATAACCAAAATGCACACGCTCTAAAGGTAAGCGACGTTCAATTAACCATGAAGCAAGGCCATGCCAGATCATTAGCATGCTTTCAGTAATGAAATGATCAGGGTCTAAAGCTTTAGGAATATGCGGCACTAAACGTGCTTCATGCTTGTCACGTTCCAAGCTAACTGACCATTCATCTCCAAACAGTTTGTAGAATTGTGAGGAGAGTTCCAGTGCTTGTCCAAGGGTCTTGGAGTGAATGATCAATTGACACATGATTGCGAATGTACCCAAGCGACGTGGTTGTACATCGAAGCCCACGTGTTCGTCTTGGGTAACCATCCATAACATTTTTACAAAACGGGTGTACTGCTCTGGAGAGATTCGAGCCTTCGGTTGGCGGAGTAATTCTGCCTCTATCCCGACATGTGAAAGTAACGTTTCAACGTCCATGCCTAGGCGTTTGACACCTGTTAAAGCCGCATTCACGAAGTGGATGCTGATCGTATCACGGCTCATATTGAATCCTTCAGTTTCTTTACTATTCACGATAATTGACCTAAATAACCGTCTAAAATATCAAATTGGGCAATTGACAAGAAAAATAATTGCGCCCTGTATACATGTTAAATTGCCGAAACTATCAAGGTAAATGGCTGAACATGACATTGTTTTTGTGTTTATCCACACCTAGTATAAAAGAAAATTTGAACAAATTGAGTAAAAATTATTATGCCATCTGCACTAAAGGGATTGAAAGTCCTCGATTTTTCGACTTTATTACCAGGACCATTTGCCAGTATGTACCTTGCCGATATGGGTGCAGAAGTTATCCATGTGGAATCACCGACGCGTCCAGACCTTGTAAGGATTATGCCACCCTATGCCAATGGTCAGGCCACTGCACATAGTTACCTGAATCGGAATAAGCAGTCGATTGCCCTCGATCTCAAAGATGCGGCCAATATTGAACTGATCAAAAATAAAATTTCTGAGTTCGATATTGTGCTTGAACAGTTCCGTCCCGATGTGATGCGCCGTTTGGGCTTGGACTATGAGACCTTAGCCGAGATTAATCCACGCCTCATCTATTGTTCGATTACAGGTTATGGTCAAACAGGGGCTTATAAAGATCGGGCAGGACACGACATTAACTATTTAGCATTGGCAGGCGTGTCTGGGCATAGTGGTCGTCAAGATGGCGGACCACCACCTTTAGGAATCCAAATTGCGGATGTGGCAGGTGGTTCTTTGCATGCAGTGATTGGTATTCTTGCGGCTGTGGTCGAGCGTCAACGTAGCGGTCTGGGGCAATATCTTGATATTTCCATGACTGATTGTGTGGCGAGTCTAAATAGTATGGCGGCGTCTGCAAGTCTGGCAGGGAAAACGCCTCAAGCACCAGAGGCGGGAATGCTGAATGGTGCAAGCTTCTACGATTATTATCAGACCAAAGATGGTCGCTATTTTTCAGTAGGAAGTTTAGAGCCACAATTTATGGCAGGTTTGGCTGCCGCTTTGGAACTGCCTGTACTATTGGCTAAAGGAGCATCCTTTGATCCTGAAGATCGTCAAGCGGTAAAGCAAGCCTTACAGGAAAAGTTTAAAACCCAAGACTTTGCTGAATGGCAGCATCTGTTCCAAAGTTTGGATATTTGTGTTGAACCTGTACTCAGTTTGGATGAAGCATTGGTCTCGCCTATGGCTCAACAAAGAGGGTGGGTGGTTGAGGTGCCAGTATCGGAAAATGCATCACAAACAGAGCCACAGTTGGCCTGTCCAATCAAATTTTCACGTTCACAAATGAAGTATGCCTTTATAGGGCAAGGCTTGGGTGAGGGTAAATGGTAGAAAATATGTGCGACTAATCACTGATTGTTAAAATATTGTACAGATTGTTAACATTTTGAATAAGTTGTAATTTAAAAATGAGAGTAACCTTTTATATACAATAACATAAAAGGTTACGTAAACATGACAATCTCTAAGTCTTTGATTGTTTCTTGTTTATCCGTTCTATCATTGAGTCTTTTCACACAACATACTCAAGCAGCTTCTTCCGCATTTGACCCAAATGGTCAATGGCTGTTTGGTGATTGGAACGGTCAACGCACTGCGTTGCAAGAACAGGGTTACAAATTTTCTGCTGATTACACAGGTGAATTTGCAGGGGTTTTAGATTCTAAACAACACTCAAGCCATGGCAGTGAATTCACTGGACAATTGGCTTTGGGCACAAACTTCGACCTAAATAAAATTTTAGGTTGGCAAGATACAGAGGCGCAAATCACGGTGACATACCGTGATGGTCAGTCTTTGTCACAAACTGCAGATGGCTTACAAGGTCACCAAAGTTCTGTACAAGAAGTTTGGGGGCGTGGTCAAACTTGGCGCTTAACCGACCTCTGGATCAAAAAGAAATTTTTAGATCAATCTTTAGATATTAAAGTCGGTCGTTTTGGTGAAGGTGAAGATTTCAACAGCTTTAACTGTGACTTCCAGAACTTGTCGCTATGCGGTTCTCAGGTCGGTAACTGGGTCGGGGACCAATGGTATAACTGGCCTGTGAGCCAATGGGCATTGCGTGTTAAATATAACCTACAGCCAGATCTTTATGCACAAATCGGGGCATATGAATATAACCCTGAAAACTTACAGCGTGGCAAAGGTTTTAACTTAAGCACAGATGGTTCACGTGGTGCGATTATTCCAGCAGAAGTAGTCTGGAATCCTAAGTTGGGTGCATTGTCTCTGCCTGGTGAATACCGCTTTGGTTACTACTATAGTACAGCGGATGCCGCAGAAATCGAGAATCCTGCCAAAACTGGACATAAACAGGGCGGTTGGTTTACTGCGAAACAACAGTTGACTCGTCATGATGGTCAGTCAGATCGTGGTTTGACTGGCTTTGTCAATGTCACGGTGCATGATTCCAAAACCAATGCCATCAAAGATATGCAAAATGTCGGTTTGGTCTATAAAGGTTTGTTGGATCAACGTCCTCAAGATGAACTGGCTTTAGGTGTTGCCCGTATTCACGCCAATGACAAAAACAATAGTTTATTGGATGAAGAATATAACACTGAGTTGTATTACGGGATTCATGCCACTAACTGGCTCACCATCCGTCCAAATATTCAATATGTCCATCATGTGGGCGCACTGAAAGATGGCGATAAGACCTGGGTGGGTGGGATTAAGTTCCAAACCATTTTCTAATTTTGATACTCGAGCAATTTTGCAGATGCAGTTCAGATGATGGGCGATATCTGCAAAGTTCTTGTTGTGATTTGAACTCGACCATAAAAAGAGACTTTATTTGCTTTTTATGGATCTAAAATATAAAAGATGCAAGGTGATCATATGAATCAATCTGCTTCAAAATCTGGGCTTAGAACCTTGACGGTGGTGATTATCGCCCTCATTGCATTGTTCTTGCTCGTTGGCGGTATCTGGCTCGCAGCAATTGGCGGGTCTTTTTATTATGTAATTGCAGGCGTGCTGTTGCTGATCGTGGCAGTACAACTCTATAAGCGTGCCTCAGGTCCATTATGGGTCTATGCTGCGTTGATGTTGGGCAGTGTGGTTTGGGGTGTTTGGGAAGTTGGGACTGACTTCTGGGCACTGGCACCACGTCTTGATATCCTTGGAATCTTAGGTTTGTGGTTGCTGATTCCAGCAGTGACGCGTGGGATTGATAATCTCACTTCGAGTAAAGTGGCGTTGTCATCGACTTTAGCCATTGCAATTGTGGTGATGGTGTACTCGATTTTTAATGATCCACAAGAGATTAATGGCGTGATTCAAACGCCACAGCCAGCACAAGCGAAAGCCGTGGATGGCATTGCCCCCGAAGATTGGCCGGCATATGGTCGTAGTCAGGGCGGTGAGCGTTATTCTCCATTGACACAGATCAACGATAAAAACGTCAAAGATCTCAAGGTGGCTTGGACATTACGTACTGGTGATTTCCGAACTGAAAATGATTCGGGTGAAACCACCAACCAAGTAACACCAATTAAGATTGGAAATAACATGTTTATGTGTACGCCACATCAACATTTAATTTCGATTGATCCTGCGACAGGTAAGGAAAAATGGCGTTTTGATCCAAAACTCAAAACTGATAAAACCTTCCAGCATTTAACCTGTCGTGGTGTGATGTACTACGATGCTGCCAATACCACTGAATTTTCAACCAGTTTACAGGCGAAAAAGTCGACCTCAACCGAGTGTCCACGTAAAGTCTTTGTTCCTGTAAATGATGGTCGTTTAGTGGCAGTTAATGCAGATACTGGTAAAGCATGTTCTGACTTTGGTCAAAATGGTGAAGTGAATTTACAAGAATTCATGCCATATGCTTATCCAGGTGGTTATAACCCAACATCGCCAGGTGTGGTATCTGGTACCACTGTGGTGATTGCAGGTTCAGTGACCGATAACCATTCGAATAAAGAGCCTTCAGGTGTGATTCGTGGTTATGACGTGAACACAGGTAAATTATTATGGGTGTTTGATACAGGTGCAGCTGATCCAAATGCAATGCCAGGTCAAGACACGCAGTTTGTGCATAATTCACCAAATGCATGGGCGCCACTTGCCTATGACTCAAAACTTGATATCGTCTATGTGCCAACAGGTGTAGGTACGCCAGATATCTGGGGCGGTGACCGTACAGAATTGAAAGAGCGCTATGCCAACTCAATGCTGGCGATCAATGCAACCACAGGTAAACTGGTATGGCACTTCCAAACCACACATCATGATTTGTGGGATATGGACGTACCATCTCAACCGTCATTGGCCGATATTCAAGATAAATCAGGTCAAACGGTTCCAGCGATTTATGTATTGACTAAAACAGGGAATGCCTTTGTTTTAGATCGTCGTAATGGTCAGCCGATTGTACCAATTACCGAGAAACCTGTTCCGCAAACTGTGAAATGGGGACCACAAACCAAAGGTGAGTTCTACTCAAAAACTCAACCATTCTCTGACTTTGATTTAGCGCCGAAAGATAAATTGACGGATAAAGACATGTGGGGCGCCACGATGTTTGATCAGTTGATGTGTCGTGTGAAATTTAAACGTCTGAATTATGATGGTATCTATACACCACCTTCTGAAAATGGAACCTTGGTATTCCCAGGGAACCTCGGTGTATTTGAGTGGGGCGGTATGTCAGTGAATGCTGATCGTCAGGTCGCAGTCATGAACCCGATTGGCTTGCCATTCGTGAGTCGTTTAATTCCAGCCGATCCAAACCGTCAACCTGTGGCGCGTGGTGCTGGTACTGAACAGGGTATGCAACCAATGTATGGTACGCCATATGGTGTTGATATCAGTCCGTTCCTATCTCCATTGGGTTTACCATGTAAACAACCAGGTTGGGGCTTTGTTGCTGGTGTGGACTTAAAAACACATGAAGTGGTATGGAAAAAACGTATTGGTACCATTCGTGACAGCTTGCCAACCCTATTCCAGTTACCACCAGTGAAAATTGGTGTACCAGGTTTAGGCGGTTCGATCTCAACTGCGGGTAATGTGATGTTTGTCGGTGCGACACAAGATAATTACATCCGTGCCTTTAATGTTTCAAATGGTGATAAGTTGTGGGAAGCACGTTTACCTGCGGGTGGACAAGCAACACCAATGACGTATGAAGCCAATGGCAAACAATATGTGGTGATTATGGCCGGTGGACATGGCTCATTCGGTACCAAAATGGGTGATTATCTCGTTGCGTACGCTTTACCTTAAATCTCTCCCAACCTCCCTTTATGAAAGGGAGGCGTTCCCTAATTTAATCCTTACGCCACTATAATCGTGGCTCAGGGTGAGGGGAGATTAAAAGTCCAGATTTATCTGGGCTTTTTCTTTTTGTGGCAATTAGATAGGCTTATCAATAAAACCGTTATTAAATATGCAAAAAAAGCATTTTGTTGATGAATAAAAGCTCGCTATGCTAGTCGCCTTTATAATGAATGACTAGCCATACGCCATGTATTTATATACGGATTTCGATCAACAACTGATTAA
>Ga0209958_1000500_pt1 | contig 67697 bp, 50 predicted proteins | sample ThiBio_inoc_plan_FD_183942 | JGI IMG/M metagenome (GOLD analysis project Ga0209958, IMG submission 183942) | Wastewater bioreactor microbial communities from Cape Town, South Africa - Thiocy_inoc_plan (SPAdes) | ecosystem: Engineered > Bioremediation > Thiocyanate > Unclassified | place: South...
CGTGATCGCCGCGCGGACGAACCGCCACGAGGGGACCAAGCGCTGGGACCTCTGGATGGTCTCCGCGCTGCTCGCCCTGATGACGGCGATCCTCCCCGTGGCGGCCCTGGACGACGCCCGCTTCCACTGGTCGCTCGTGCCGTGGGGCGTTTGCGCGGCCGGCTACGTCGCGGCGCTCGCCGGGCTGGCGGGGACGTTCTGGGCGGAGGCCGTCAACCGCTTCTTCGAGCCGACCGTCCGGATCCAGGCCGACCGGGGGCAGGTCGTGGTCGACTCCGGCCCGTACGCGATCGTCCGCCACCCGGGCTACGCCTTCGCGTTCCTCCTGGTCCTGGGCATGCCGCTGGCGCTCGGGTCGTACTGGGCCCTCGTCCCCGCGGCGGCCTGCTGCATCGTCCTGGTCGCGCGGACGGTCCTGGAGGACCGGACCTTGCAAGCCGAATTGCCGGGCTACGCCGAGTACGCCCGGCGCGTGCGGCATCGCCTGATCCCCGGCGTGTGGTGACCCTGGCCGGCCCCGTCGGGACGGATTCCGACTCTGCTGAGGCGGGTCGATCAGTTCTGCCATGGCTGGGTGGGTGGAGCGAGGTTGAGACCGAAGTCCGTACTTTCTCTCCCGCGCGCCGCTGCGAGTGCCGACCGAGACGAAATCTTAACGTAACCCAATCTTTCCTTGGACTTAGACAGCGGCCTCACGTCCAATGGAGGTCGTGGAGACCATGGGCCCGGGGGCGAATCCCAATCGGGGAAAGCCTGAAAAGATCGGGCCGGCACTGTTCCGACTCAACCTTGCGAGGTGGCACATGAAAACCTCATGCGTCCTTGCCGCCGTATTCGTGTCGGCCTCCGTCAACCACTGCGCCCGGGCCCAGGCGTCCCCGGGCGAGCCCCAGAAGATCACGGTCGCCACCGCCGAGCCGAAGTCCTCGACCATCACCGAGCGCTACGCCTGCCGGGTCGAATCGCTGCGGAACATCGAGGTCCGGGCCCCGGACGAGGGATACGTGCAGGAGATCGTCGTCAAGGAGGGGCAGTCGGTGAAGAAGGGCGACGTGCTGATCCGGCTCACGTCGGTCCTCCGCCATGCGAGGCTGGACGCCGAGCGGGCCGATGTGCAGGTGGCCCAGCTCGAGTACGAGAACGCCAAGGATCTGTTCGAGAAGAAGTCGGTCTCGGAGCGGGAGGTCCAGCTCCACGCGGCCAAGCTGGCCAAGGCGAAGGCCAAGGCGGACGCGGCCAGGGCCGAGTTGGAACTCGGCACCGTCAGGGCGCCTTTCGACGGGTCGGTGGGGCGGATGCAGAGGCAGTCGGGCACCTTCGTCCTGAAGGGAGAGGCCCTGACGACCTTGTCCGACAACAGCACGATGCGGGCCTATTTCAAGGTGCCCGAGACCCGCTACCTGGAATACGTTGCCTCCGCGGGCCGCGAGAAGGGCGATCCCAGGATCGAGCTCGTGCTGGCCAACGGCGAGCATTACCAGCACGCCGGGAAGCTCGACGGGATCGACGGCGTGTTCGACGACGAAACCGGGACCATCGCATTCCGCGCCGATTTCCCGAACCCGGACGGGCTCTTGCGCCAAGGCCAGAGCGGCACGGTCTCACTCGGCACCACGCTCAAGGACGCGATCGTCATCCCTCAACGATCGACGATCGAGGCCGCGAACAGCCGGTGCGTCTACGTGGTCGGCGAAGACGGCGTGGCGCATCTGCGTGAGATCGTGGTCCAGGCCGAACTGGACGACCAATTCGTCCTGAAGTCGGGCCTGATCGCGGGCGAGAAGTTCGTGCTCGACGGGGTGAGGGGGGCTACTGACGGAGGCAAGGTCGAGGAGTAGAAGTCCCGAGCGGACCCCGGTTTTGAGACCACTCGACCGGTCATCCTCCGGTCGTCCGGGATTTGGGGGCGGCCAGGAAGAAGCCTCGCGGCGGCAGGCCGAAGGCGTCGGCGGGTCGACGACCGTGAAGGCCCTGCTGATCGACGCCTCGCTCTACTGAGGTCCTGCTGCCGAGAGCGATCCGTGCGACGCTGGCCCGCCGCGTCGGGACCGGATACGATGCCCGGATCGCTCACCCAACTCAACTCCCCAACCGAGGAGCACCGCCATGGACCTCTCGCGTCGCCAGTTCATCCAGGCCGCGGCCGTCGGGGCCGCCGTCGCGCCGGGGTTGGGGGCGGGGGCCGCGGTCGCGGCGGGGACGCTGCCGAAGCGGCCGTTCGGCAAGACGGGGCTGGAGATCTCGATCCTGGGGTTCGGCTCCGGCAGCCGGTTCCTCATGTACAAGGACGACGACGAGGCCCTCGCCGCGCTGACGAAGGCGCTGGAGTTGGGGATCACCTACATCGACACGGCCCACAACTACGGGAACGGCAAGAGCGAGGAGCGCATCGGCAAGATCCTGCCGCAGTGGCGCGACAAGGTCACGGTCGCCACCAAGCTCGCGGGGCGGAGCGGCGACGAGGCCAGGCGGCAGCTCGAACTCAGCCTCAAGCGGCTGAACACCGACCACCTCGACGTCGTCCACATCCACGCCCTGTCCGGGCCGGAAGACCTGGCGAAGATCGAGGCCCCGGACGGCGTCCTGAAGGCTTTGTACAAGGCGCGCGACGAGAAGGTCGTCCGCGCCGTGGGGATCAGCTGCCACGCCGCGCCGGCGACCCTGAAGACGGCCCTGGAGCGGCACGACTTCGACGCGACCCAGATGGCCCTGAACGCCGCCATGGCCCGCATGGCCGACGGCAAGGGGGGCATGAAGGCCACGCCGATGGGCCATGAGGGCTTCGAGGAGCAGGCGCTCCCCGTGGCGGTGAAGAAGGGGCTGGGGATCATCGCGATGAAGGTCTTCGCCCAGGAGCAGATCCTCGCCGACGCGCCCGTGGAGAAGCTGCTGGCCTACTCGCTGTCGCTGCCGGTCAGCCTGGCGAGCCTCGGCATGCCGAAGCCGGAGCACATCGAGCGCAACATCGAATTGGCCCGCGCCTTCGTCCCGATGCCCGACGACGAGCGCCGGCGCCTGAGCGACTCCATCGCCACGGCCCGCAAGGCGGCGGTCGTCGAGTTCTTCCGCGACCACCTCGACGCCTGACGTCCGACGCTCACGCGATCCTACGGGCGACGGCCCGGGCGAGCGTCCAGGCCCCGAACAGGGTCGTCGCGACGGCCAGCGTCACGGCCTTGGCCGGCGATTCCGATGCATCCGCCGTCGCCGCCAGGATCCCCCCCGCGAGCGCGATCGACATGGGCCCGTCTCCCTTCGGATCGATCCTAAGAAATTCAGTGCGACATGTGTCGTAGAGTGTCGCCCGGGGCCGCGCGTCCGTCAAGGGTCGACCGGGCGGATCGGCGAGGATTTCCCGGCGCGTCGCGGCCGGGATTCCGTCTTAACGGGTGGCGGGAAGACGCCGGAGGGATGGCGCGATGGAACTCCTGGACGACCTGCTCGCGGAACTCACGCCCGAGAAGACGGCCGGCTACGACCGGGCCCGGATCCCGGACGAGGTCGACGACCTGCTGCTGCGGCTGGTCGGGAGGCTTCGCCGGGCCGATCCGTCCGAATTGCCGCAGGCGTGGCCGGAGCTGGGCGACCGGGTCGGCATGCTCTGCCTGATCTTCGCCGAGCGGATGGCGGCCCTGACGGTCCGGACGGGCGAGGCCGAGCACGCGCGCTGGGGCCTGGCCGCCGCGGGCGTCGGGGCCCGCCTGATCGACCCGCGCGACGGCATGGTCCGCCTGGCCCTGCTGCACGACGCCCTCGCCCGCATCGGCCGCGACCCCGCGCCGTATTTCAAGGACGCCGAGCCCCTGGCCGGGCCGAGCTTCCTGGAGGACCTCCGCCGGTTCCCCGAGCGAGCCGAGGACGACCGCTCCCTCGCCGCCATGCGCTACGAGGCGGACGCGGACGCCGACGGGTTCCGGTAGGTCCGGCGGTAGTGAGCAAGCCGGGCGAGCCAGCCGTAACGGCGGCGGACGCGGGCGAGGACGTCGGGACGATCGCCGGGCCCTCCGAGGAAAGCATCGGCCGCATGCCTGGCGTATCGCCCCCGCCCCTCGGCCCAGACGACGACGAGTGAGACCGACCGCAAGGCCGTGGGGGTGGGGATCAACAGCTGAACCTCGCGGATCCGGTGCGACCGCGTGCCGCGCCGTCGGACCATCGGGAACCGGAGCGGCGGCGGGACGCGGGACGACTCGACGATCATGCGGACGATCGCCTCGCGTCGCCCCGGGTCGCGGTCGGCGCGGGCGAGGGAGTCGGGCGAGTTTGCGTCGAACAGCCGGTCCAGCAGGCCGGGTGCGAGCATCACCATTCCGGCGACGAACTCGCCGTGCGCCGCGAGGCGGTCGCCCATCCGACCGGCCTGGATCGCAATTGCCTCCATGAGATCGGTCGGCAGGTTCGCGGGCCGACGACCGGGGTCCACGAGCACGCCCAAGAGGATGGCCATGCCGGAGGGTTCGATGAGGGGGAATTCGCCCAGGATCAGGGCCCGGAGCGAGGCCTCGCGAACGACGGCCTCGGCCGCCCCGTCCCCGCACCACGCGGCGAGACGGCCGAACGTCGCGGCGCGGAAGCTCCCCACGTAAGTCCCGAGGAGCTCCAGGACCCGGAGGTGCTTGGCGGCCTCGGTGGCGTCCCCCGAGGACGCCCGGTCGATCAGGCCGACCTCGGCCGCGTCGGCGTCGGTCCGGGCCAGGTCGTAAGCAGCCTCGGCATAACCCCTCCAGAGGGCCTCCGATTCGTCCTCGGGAGCGAAGGGGGCGAGTCGCCCGACCGCATCGAGGATCTGCGAGATCGACTCCTGTGGCGTATCGTCCATAGGCGGCCTCGGTCGATGTATCACACACTGATAACCCCCAGGTTACACTCGGGAGCGAATGCCCGTCATCTCGACGGGTCGGGAGTCGCGGGAGAGGGCCATGGGCCGAACGTCGAGCGGAAAGATCGTCGGGCTGATCAACCCGGGCGGCTCGGGGGGCGTCGAGGTGGGTCGCAGGGAACGCGGCCGGGAGCGCTGGGCCCTCACGTTCACCTTCGTCGCGTGGAAGCCGGCCGGCGGGGAACTCGTCGCCGAACCGCTGCGATGTCGGATGCCGACCTCGGTGCGATCCTTGAAGGGCTGGATGGAGCGACTCCAGCCCTACTCAATCATCGAGGTCGAGGCCGGCCGGAAGGGGAGCGACGGCGCGACGATCCTGAAGCGCATCATCCGGGTCGGGGTCGAGGATGCGGAGCTGGACGGGGTCGCCGCCGCCCAGAAGAAGCCGATCGTCCTCGTCCATCCCGCGCTCGGCCGGTTCAAATACGCCCGGCGGTACGGCTGGTATGAAGGGAAGCTAGGCTGGGACGGCCGGAAGGTCGACGTCTGTCTTTCGTGCGCCGACCCCGAGCGACCCGGCCCCGCGATCGTCGCCGCCGAGCGACTGCATGCGGATCAGGTCGACTGGAAACGCCGCGTCGACGACTTGATGGTCCAGACGATCCTGCCTCGTTGGAACGACGACTGGAGGCCCGAAGAGGAGCCCACGCTCACGCGCGAGGAGTTCCTGTCGAAGGCCGTCCTTGATTCGATCGACGTCGACGGGGAAGGGCGCGTCAGCTTCTGGCATTCCGACGGCGACCTCCTGGGCGGCCATTCGATCGTCGTCCACGGCGACATCGACCGGGGGCCGACGGGCGTCGACATGCCGGGCTGACCGCGGTCGGCTCAGTTCTTCGCGTACGCCCTCACATAGTCCACCGTCATCACCGACGGGTCCGGCGTCCCGTCGATGGGCCAGCCGCCGCCGAGGGCGAGGTCGACGAGGATGTAGAGGGGGCGTTTGGCCTCGGGCGGGGTGGGGTGGCTGCGGAGGGGGCGACCGTCGAAGTAGTAGGTGATCCTGGCGTCGTCGACCATCACGCCGTAGGTGTGGAAGTCGGCCGTCATGTCGGGGACGAGGGCGACGTCGCCGTCGGCCGTGTGGAGTCCGCCGGGGAACCACCAGTGGGTCGTGGCGTGCAGGGCGTGGTCGTTGACGCCGTATTGCTCGACCACGTCCAGCTCGATCCCCGTGGTCGTGGGCGCGTCCTTGGGGTCCTTCAGGCGGTCGACGCTCAGGAGCCAGAAGGCGGGCCATGTGCCGGGGCCCTTGGGGAACTTCGCGCGCATCTCGAAGTAGCCGAGCGCCTGCGAGAAGCCCCGGCCCTTCGGGTCGACCGAGGCCAGCAGGCCCGACCTCCACCGGCCGTCGACCTTCTTCGTCGTGATGCGGAGCAGGCCGTCCTTCACGTCGAACGGGAAGCCCGGCTGCGGGTCGGCGAAGCCGGCGTCGCCGAAGTCGCCCGAGTACGGCGTGTGGGCGATCCAGCGCGTGCCGGGTCCCCAGGCCGAGACGTCCAGGGGGCCGTCGAACTCCTCGGCGAACGTGAGCTTCCAGCCGGTCAAATCCAGGCTGACCGGCGGCAGCGGGGGCGCGGGGGCGTCGGCGCGGACGTCCAGGAAGCCGACTCGGCAGGCGTCGGGCTCGATCATCGCCAGGTTCGACGCCGGGCCCGCCCGGAACGGCTTGCGCCCGCCCCCTTTCTCCGCCGGCTTGCCGCACCAGAAGCCGACCACGACCTCGTAGCGGCCGGGCGGGACCTCCTTCGGCACGACGACCGTGCGGCCGTACTCGACGCGACCCTTCCAGCGGCCGGTGGGGATCGCCGGATCGTGATCGGCCTGGAAGACCATCTGTCCCTGGCCGTTGCGGAAGTGGACGAAGACCGAGCCGTCGACCCCGAGCGGCTCGGCGTCCCAGGCGTAAGCGATGCGCGTGCCGAGGCCGGGCCGGGCGGCCGGGGGGTCGATCGTACAGGCGACGAGCGTCGGCGTGCCGGCGGGGTAGGGGACCGCGACGAGGTCATCGATCCAGAGCGAGCCGCGGCCGTCGGCGACGACGTCCTTGCCGATGTTGAGCCCCAGCCCCTTCGCGGGCCCGCGCCAGGTCCCGTCGTCCAGGCTCCCCCAGTGCTCGCCGCGGACGAGGTCCGGGACGTGCAGGGTCAGCTCGCGCCAGCCAGCGTCGGCCCCCGCCGGGGCCGGGACCTTCGACTGGAAGCACTGGCCGGTCGCGTCGACGAGCCGCACGCCGATCTCGCGGACGCCTCGCACCTTCACCGCCATGCGGAACCGCTCGACGTCCGGGAGGTCCAACCCTTCCAGGTCCCTCCACAGGCCGACGTACGCGCCGCCGCCGCGGAAATCGCCGTCGAGCCGCACCGCCCCCGCGCCGCCGCGCGCGAGCGTCGCGTCCCGCTCCATCGACCCCTTCGCGCCGGGGAACTCCTCGCCGCCGATGAACTTCCAGCCCTTGAGTTCGCCCTCGAAATCGTCGATCGGCATCGCGACGGGGGCCGCGGCCCAGGCCGAGGAAGACGCGAGGAGCACGAGGGCGAGCCGGAGGATTCGCGGCGGATTCATTGGGAGGCATCCGAGATTGGGAGGATCGTTCGACGTCGACCTCGTCCCGGAGTTTGCACCCGGCCGGCGTCGGCCACAAGGCCCCGCCGGCTGGGGCGGGTTCGATGCGGTTCGGCCCGTCGCTTGCATCAGGGATCCCGGCGGGGTGCCGCCCCGCGGAGATTGATCCGGTCCCATCAATCCGGGCGAACGGAGGACGCAGCCATGACCGCTTCCAACAACCATCACGACGATCACGACCACGAGTCCGAATGGGGCCTCTGCAAGGCGTGCAAGTGGTGGCAGCTCGAACCCGAGGCGCACGTCGAGAACCTGACGCTCGGCCTCTGCATCGACGAGGACTTGCAGCCGTACAACCTGCGGGTCTCCGGCCTGAGCGGCTGCAACCACTTCATGCCTGGCAAGCCGGCGCGGGCGGAGGGCTCGGCCGAGGCCCCGCCCCGGGCCAAGGCGATGCGCTGAGCCGGCCCCTCACGGCCTGGGGCCCACCCGGTACAGGTGGACCTGATACCCGTCGAAGCGGTCCGACCACGATCCCGCGGGGGCGTCGAGCATCCTCGATTCGTCGAGGACCTCGACCTTCGCGTCGGCCCGGTCCGCGAGTTGGAACGTCGCCGAGCGCCCGCCCTCGCGCAGCGACGCGGCGAAGACGTAGGCGACGCCGTCGACCCGCTTGACGAGGGTCGCGATCGCGGCCGGCTCGTCGCACTCGACCCGGACGGCCTCGGGCGCGTCGGGGGCGTTCAGGATCGGGGCCAGCTCGCGGATCCGGCTGTTGATCGCGGCGACCTCGCGGGCCACATCCTCGTCGGCCAGCAGCCCGGCCTCGATGAACGTCGGCTTGAACTGGTGGGCGAAGTAGACGATCCCCTTCGCCCCCCGGATCAGGGCCATCCAGACCTCGGCGCGGATCTCGGCTGGGGTCGCCTTGCGGTCCTCGTTGCTGATCCGCGTCGTCTCGATGCAGGCCCAGACCGGCCGGCCTCCGGCCCACTTCCGCAGGCGTTCGACGCCGTGCGGGACGTACCACAGCTTGCCGGCCACCTCGACGTTGTCGTGGCAGGCGGGGTAGATGTCGAACGAGGCGACGTCGCAGCCCTCGACGTACTTCGGGTAGTCCTCGGGGTGGTTCGTGCGCGTCCCCCGGCCGTACCAGCCGTCCCACGCGACCCCCTGGCCCAGGTTCAGCAGGACGGGGCGGTCGGGGTCGGCCGACTTCATCTCGCGATAGCGTGCGACGATCGCCTCGGGCGTCACCGGCGGGCCGTAGCCCTTCCCCTCGCCAAGCGACTGGGCGTTGTCCGGCTCGTCGTCGTGCATCCAGCCGACGATCGTCGGGCGGTCGCGGAACTTCAGCGCCGACCGGCCCTGGCCGGCGATCAGGCGGATCCCGGCCGCGTCGAGCGCATCGAGTTGGGCCTCGGTCGGCCCCCGCCACAGGCCGACGTACAGGTTGATCCCAACGTCGCGATACCGCGTCGCGTTGGCCGTGTCCTGGAGCCACACCGCGACCGGGAAGAAGTCGGGCCGATCGGGGAGGCCCTTCGCGAACCGGGGCTCCTCGCCCCGCGCCCCGATCGTCCACGCCGCCGCGATGAGGAACGCTGCGAACCGCATGGCAAGCCCTCCGATGCACCGTCGATCGTCCGCGTGGATCGTATCGCGGCCCGCGACCCGGGGCATCGGTGCAGTCGCCGTCCTACCGCCCCCGCGACTGCCCCCGCATGAACCGGGCCAGGCGCGATTGCGCCGATTCCCACGATCCCGCCTTGGCCTCGGAGGCGATGCCGCCGAGCGCGTCGAGCGGCCCGCGTTCGAGCTTGCCCGCCTCGTGGAGCGACGTCAGGGTCGCCAGGCAATGGTCGACCCGCGCGGGCTCGCGGAGCGAGACGGCCGTGTACAGGGCGTCGACCGCCTTGAAGGTCGCGGGGTCGGCCCCCATCTGGGCCTCGCCGCAGCCACAGATCAGGGCGGCCCAGAGCAGGGCCGTCGCCGTCGCGATCCGTCGCATCGTCATCTTCGACGTCGTCTCCATCAATAGTCCCCCGAGACGACCTCGCCGCCGTTCCGGGTGGAGATGGCGACCCAGGTGTAGGGGTGGATCGTCTCGCGGACCCAGCGCACGGAGCCGTCCCCCATCAGGACGTTGGAGCCGTCGCCGTCCTCGGAATACATTTCGTCGGTGTGGCCGAACGGGTGGTTCGGGGCGTGGATGATGACCTCGGGGTGGTCGCGGACGTCGGGGCCGCTGTGCGCCCCCACCAGGTTCCCGCCGCTGTTCGGGTCGGACGGCCACCGCGGGCGCTGGGGCGTGCTGGCGAACGGCACCACGCCGACCCACGTCGAGTCGCACAGGATCGACGACTTCTCGCCGATGAACACCGTGTTCGAAAGCCCGTCCGTCACCGAAGCCGGCCGCGTCCGCGAGTTCCGATAGAACGGCCCGTCGATGGCGTGCGGCCCCGGCGCGCCCGGGATCGGCTCGGCGATGTCGAAGTCGTACGAGTACGCCGTCGTCCGCCCCCAGGGCTGGTTGATCCCCGCGTTCGTGACGTAGTGGCTCCGCGAGAAGACGATCCGAGGCGCGAACTCGCCGGCGTCGTTCGGCCCGCCCGAGTCGCCGTTGTCGTACCGATGCAGCGCGAACGGCTCCGACCCGCCCGTCGCCGAGGGGCAGAGGAAGACCGACAGCCGCACCGTCGCCCCCGTCGAGTTGTCCGGTGCCCAGCACGGCAGGTTCGTGTTGAAGCTGGCGTAGACCGTCGCCTGCTCCAGATACGGCAGCACCAGCATCCCCCACGCGAACCCCGGCGTCGTGTTGATGTTGCCGTCGGGATAGCTCACCCCGTACGCCGTCCCCGTCGCCTTCGGGTTCCCGACGTAAGCCGGGGGGAACGCCCCCACCGCCGACTCGTAGTTCGCCAGCGCCAGCCCGATCTGCTTCAGGTTGTTCACGCACTGCGCCCGCCGCGCCGCCCCCCTCGCCGCCTGCACCGCCGGCAGCAGCAGGCTGATCAGCACCGCGATGATGCTGATGACGACCAGCAGCTCGATGAGCGTGAAACCGTCCCTTCGATGCCTCGCCATTTCATCTCCTACGCCTCAAGAGGCGGATTTCATGAATCTCGCGTCACTCGACAACCACAAAACTAATCGACAATCTCTTTCGCGCCAACTCAATTTTTTGATCTATCAAAATCCTGTTTGCCGGCCGTTTCGGGGCCCATCCCCATTACGATGGGGCCGCACGGGCTCCCGTGGTTCCCCGGAAGGAGGCGGATCGATGGTGCGGAAGGGGTTGCCGTTGCTGCTCGCGTTCATGGCGGCCCCCGCGCTCGCCCCGTGGACGCAGGATTCAGGGACGACGGCCCGTCTTCGCGGCGTCTGCGCCGTGGACGACCGCGTCGCGTGGGCGAGCGGGGCGGACGGGACGGTGCTACGGACGACCGACGGCGGCGCGACGTGGACGCGACGGCCCGTCCCCGATTCCGGTGCCCGCGACTTCCGCGACGTCCAGGCGTTCGACGACCGCGATGCTCTTGTGCTGGCGATCGGCCCGGGGGAGGAGTCGCGGATTTATGCGACGGCCGACGGCGGCGCGACGTGGGCCCTGCGGCACGTCAACCGCGACCCCGACGGCTTCCTCGACGCCCTGGCGTTCTGGGACCGCGACCACGGCCTGGCGCTCGGCGACCCCATCGGCGGCCGGTTCGTCGTCCTCGCGACCGACGACGGCGGCGCGACGTGGACGCGCGCGGGCCTGGACATGCCCGAGGCCCTGCCCGGCGAGGGGGCGTTCGCGGCCAGCGGGACGTGCCTGGCCGTGCAGGGCGACCGCCACGCCTGGTTCGGCACCGGCGGCGGCCGGGTCTTCCGCAGCGATGACCGGGGCCGTACCTGGACCGCCCACGCCACGCCCATCCCGGCCGGGAACGGCTCGTCCGGCGTCTTCTCCCTGGCCTTCCGCGACGAGCGCCACGGCGTCGCCGTCGGCGGCGACTACAAGGCCCCCGACGCCCCCGGCCCGCGCGTCGCCCTCACCGCCGACGGCGGCCGGACCTGGGCCGCCCCCGCCGGCCCCGACGCCCGCGGCTACCGATCGGCCGTCGCATATCTCTCCGCAACCTCCCTCATCGCCGTCGGCCCCGCCGGCTCCGACCGCTCCGACAACGGCGGGTCGTCCTGGCACCCCCTCGGCGACGAGGGCTTCCACGCCCTCGCCACGGCCGCCGGCTCGGCCTGGGCCGTCGGCGAGGGAGGGCGCATCGCCCGGCTGCTCCTTGCGCCGGCACCTTGACAGCCGACGCCCAAGATGCGCGAATTGTCGAAGGAATGTTGGAGACTTCGAGGCGGAGGGGAGGGGGCCGATGGCGACGCGGCATGTCGGTCGGATGGCGATGGCGATCGCCGCGGCGTGCTGGGCCGGGGCGGCCTCCGGCGACGACGCGGCGGAACGCGAGGCGTTCTTCGAGGCCAAGGTCCGGCCGATCCTCGTCGCGCGCTGCTACGGCTGCCACTCGGCGCAGGCGGAGAGCCTGAAGGGGAGCCTGGCCGTCGACTCGCTCGAAGGTCTGCTGAAGGGGGGCGACCTGGGCCCGGCCGTCGAGCCCGGCAAGCCCGACGAGTCGCTGCTCATCCAGGCCGTCGCCTACGAGGACGACGCGGTCAAGATGCCGCCGAAGCAGAAGCTCCCGGAGGGCGAGATCGACGTCCTGCGGCGGTGGGTGGCCGGCGGGGCGACGTTCCCGAAGTCCATCGCCGTCGCGCCCGCCGCGCCGGCCCGCGGCTACGACTTCGCCGAGGCCCGCAAGCACTGGGCGTACCGGCCCGTGACGCGCCATGACCCGCCGCCGGTCGCCGACGCCTCGTGGCCGCGGTCGCCGATCGACCCGTTCGTGCTCGCGAAGCTGGAGGCCGCCGGGCTCAGGCCCTCGCCGCCGGCCGACCGCCGCACGCTCCTGCGCCGGGTCTATTACGACCTGATCGGCCTGCCGCCGACCGCCGAGGAGGTCGCCGCGTTCGAGGCCGACCGCTCGGACGACGCCTACGCGAAGGTCGTCGACCGGCTGCTCGTGAGCCCGCGGTACGGCGAGCGCTGGGGCCGGCACTGGCTGGACGTCGCCCGCTACGCCGACACCAAGGACGGCGTGCTCATGTACGGGGACGACCGCGTCCGCCCCTACGCCTACACCTACCGCGACTACGTCGTCCGATCGTTCAACGAGGACGCCCCGTTCGACCGCATGATCCGCGAGCAACTGGCCGCCGACGTCGTCGCGCCGAAGGACGAGCCCTGGCGGCTGGCGGCGATGGGCTTCCTGACGCTCGGCCGCGCGTTCGACAACAACGTCCATGACCAGATCGACGACAAGATCGACGTCGTCTCCCGCGGGCTGCTCGGCCTGACGGTCGCCTGCGCCCGCTGCCACGACCACAAGTACGACCCCATCCCCACCGCCGACTACTACTCGCTCTACGGCGTCTTCGCCGGCGCCGAGGCCCCGCTGGAACTCCCGGCGCTCGACGACCCGGGGAAGACGCCCGACCGCAAGACCTTCGAGGACGCCGCCGCCGCCAAGCGGGCCGAGATCCGCAAGTTCCTCGACGACCAGTACGCCCTCCTGTCCGAAGAGGCCCGCAAGCGGGCCGGCGACTACCTGGAACGCGCCGGGACCACCCCCGCCGATCCGCTGGAAACGGCCGTGTTCTTCATGTCCCTGGCACCCGAAGACCTCCGCCCGCCGATCGTCGCCCGCTGGCGCCGCATGCTCAAGCAACGTGCCGTCCCGGGCGACCCCGTCTTCGGCCCCTGGTCCGAATTGATGAAGCTCGACGACGACGCGATCGCCGCGCAAGTGCCCGCGGTCCTCGCGCGTTGGTCGGGCCGCCTCGGGGTCGGGCCGGATCAGCTCAATCCGCTCGTCGATTCGGCCCTCCGCGCCGCGCCGATCACCAGCCGCGCCGACGTCGCCGGGGCCTACGCCGACCTCCTCCGCCGGGCCTACGAGGAATCGAAGGCCGCCGCGCCCGATCCCGCCGACGCGCCTCGGCGCCAGATCCTGGAGATCGTCGCCGGGCCGGAGAGCCCGTCGTACTTCCCCCGCGGCCAGACGCAGGCGTTCATGTCGCGCGGCGAGAAGGACACGTTCGGCGGCAAGGTCGTCGAGCTGGATCGGATGACCGTGAAGGCCGCCGACCCCGCGCCCCGGGCGATGGTCCTGGTCGATTCCGACGAGCCCTACGCCGCCCGCGTGTTCGTCCGCGGCAACCCCGCGCAGCCGGGCGACGCGGTGCCTCGGCGGTTCCTCCGCATCCTGGCCGGCGATGAGGCCCCGCCGTTCGCCCGAGGCGGCGGCCGGCTCGACCTCGCCGACGCGGTCACCGACCCGAAGAACCCGCTCACCCCGCGCGTGATCGTCAACCGGGCCTGGATGCACCACTTCGGCGAGCCCCTGGTCTCCACCCCCAGCGACTTCGGCGAGCGCAGCACGCCCCCCAACCATCCCGAGCTGCTCGACGACCTCGCCGCGCGGTTCGTCGAGGGGGGCTGGTCGCTCAAGGCGCTGCACCGGATCATCGTCCTCTCCGGCGCCTATCAGCAGGCGAGCGCCGATCGGCCCGACTGCCGCGCGGTCGATCCCGAGAACAAGCTGTTGTGGAAGGCCAACCGCCGCCGGCTGGACTTCGAGGCGATGCGCGACACGATGCTCGCCGTCTCGGGCCGGCTCGACGCGACGATGTACGGCCGGCCGGTCGACGTGGCGAACGACCCGAAGGTCGCGCGGCGGACGGTGTACGGCATGGTCGACCGCCAGGGCCTCCCCGCCGTCTTCCGCGCGTTCGACTTCGCCAGCCCGGACGCCTCGGCCGAGCGCCGGCCGCTCACGACGGTCCCCCAGCAGGCCCTCTTCGGCATGAACGCGCCGCTGGTGGTCGAGCAGGCGAAGGCCCTGGCCGACCGCCCCGAGGTCGCCGGCGGCGACGACGCGGCGGCCGTCGCGGCCCTCTACCGCCTGGCCCTCGGCCGCGCCGCCGAGCCCGACGAGGTCGACATGGCCGGCCGCTTCCTGCAAGCCGCGGCCGGCGGCCCGGCCCCGGCGCTCGCCCCTCGGGCGCAGCTCGCGCAGGTGCTCTTGATCTCGAATGAGATGATGTTCGTCGATTGATCCCCGCATCCTCCCGATCGAGGCCCGCCATGAACGCGGATTTCCGCCGCCCCCTCACCCGCCGCGAGGCCATCCACCAGGCCGGCACCGGCTTCGGGATGTTCGGCCTGGCGGCCCTGCTGCGCGAGTCGGGAATGCTGGGCGGGGCGTCGGCGACGGCCGGCTCGCCCGCGTCGACGCTCAACCCGCTGGCGCCGCGGGCCCCGCAGTTCGCCCCGAAGGCGAAGCGAGTCATCCACATCTACCTCAACGGCGGCCCCAGCCAGGTCGACACCTTCGACCCCAAGCCGATGCTCACGAAGTACGACGGCAGGCCGCTGCCGCAGGGGAACCTCTCCACCGAGCGCAAGACCGGCGCGGCGATGGGCTCGCCGTTCAAATTCCGCAAGTACGGCGAGAGCGGCCTGGAGGTCAGCGAGATCTTCGAGCGCACCGCCGCCCACGCCGACGACCTCTGCGTGATCCGCTCGATGCGGGCGAACACGCCCAATCACGAGCAGTCGATGCGGCTGATGAACTGCGGCGACGAGCGGCTCTCGCGCCCCAGCATGGGCGCCTGGCTGACGTACGGCCTGGGGTCGGAGAACGAGAACCTCCCCGGCTACGTCTCCATGTGCCCCGGCCTCCCCGTCGCCGACGTCTCCAACTGGCGGTCCGCGTTCCTCCCCGGCGTCTACCAGGGGACGTACATCGACACCCGCAAGGAGAAGGCCGAGGAGCTGATCGAGAACATCCGCAACGGCTTCGTCTCCCCGGGCGAGCAGCGCCGGCAGCTCGACCTCCTGGCCGCGATGAATCGCCGCCACCAGGCCGCGCGCGCCGAGGACGACGCGCTCGACGCCCGCATCGCCAGCTTCGAGCTGGCCTACCGGATGCAGATGGAGGCGACCGACGCCTTCGACGTCTCGCGCGAGCCGCTGCACGTCCTGGACATGTACGGCCCCGGCGTGCAGGCCCGCCAACTGCTGATCGCGCGGCGGCTGATCGAGCGCGGCGTCCGGTTCGTGCAGCTGTTCCACGGCGACGTCCAGCCCTGGGACAGCCACGACGCCCTCGCCACCGCCCACCGCGACCTCGGCCGCCAGTGCGATCAGGGGATCGCCGCGCTGCTGACCGACCTGAAGCGGCGCGGCCTGTTCGAAGACACCCTCGTCCTCTGCGGCGGCGAGTTCGGCCGGACGCCTTCGGTGGAGATGGTCAACGGCAAGCCCGGCGGGGGCCGCGACCACAACCACTGGGGCTTCACCGTCTGGCTCGCCGGCGGCGGCGTGAAGGGGGGCCACGTCCACGGCGCGACCGACGACTTCGGCTACAAGGCCGTCCAGGACGTCGTCCACGTCCACGACCTCCACGCCACGATCCTCCACCTCCTCGGCTTCGACCACACCAAGCTCACCTACCGCCACGCCGGCCGCGACTTCCGCCTGACGGACGTCGAGGGGAACGTGGTCAAGGAGATCCTGGCGTGAGCGCCGCGCCGTATAATCGGACGTGACGACCCCAAGGAGGCGACCCATGTCCACGACCCCCGAAAGCCCCCCCAAGACCCTCAAGGACTTCCTCCTCGCCAAGGCCGACGAGTACGGCGTCCGCGATCGGATCCGCCGGCGCAAGGAATGGCTGGACGCCGTCCGACGCCTCTACGAACAGCTCAAGACCTGGATGCGCGAGGCGGATCCGGAAGGGCTCCTGGACGTGGTCCCTTACGAAGTTCAGCGCACTGAGCATGGGCTCGGCACCTTCGACGCCCCCGCCCTCCAGGTCTGCTTCGGCCCGGCGGAGCTATCGATCGAGCCGATGTCCTCGGGCCCCTCGCGCTATCTCTTCGAAGTCGCGACCGGATGCGATCGATCCTACACCGGCGAGATCGCCCCGCGATTCCAGGGGCGCGTCGATATTTCAAACGGCCTGCGCAAGTATAACTTCCTGCGAGAGGCGGCCCGGTCGGAGGTATGGCGGACCTGGGACGGGAAGCGCCTTGAGATCCTCGATCAGGCCCGCTTCGAGGCGATCCTCAAGGAATTGCTCGCGTGATCCGCACCATCGACGACGCACGCAACTGGCACTCCTCGGTGCAGCGCCTCGCCGGCCTGGTGAATCGGCTCGCTCGGCGATATTGGTCGGAAGAATCCGGTTCGAAGACGCTCGCCGAGACAATCCATCGCGACGACGACTTCCGAGAAATGGAGGCCGCCGACCTGGAGCAGCTCGCGAAACGTGTGCTGGAGGACCTGGACGACCTCGCCGTACTCTTGATCTTTTCCGTCTTCGAAGCCCAGGTGCGGGACCTGGCCCTCGAAGGGTTGGAAGAGATTACTCCGACGATCCCCGAGCATCCGGTCCTGGTAAAGGCGATCGACGAAGCCAGGGAGCGGATCGAACACGGGAGCTTCTTTCGCCTCACCGAATCCTACGGCGCGGGACATATCGACCTTCGAACTCAGGTGGATCAGATCCGCCGCTTCCGCAACTGGGTCGCCCACGGAAGGCGAGGCCAGGCGGCCCAAAACGTCACGCCGGAGAGCGCGGCCGATCGGCTCCGACGCTTCCTGCAAGCCCTGGAGCCCCCGCCGCCGGCCGAGTGACCTCCGGTCGGACCACCTCCATCAGAAGCTCGTAAGACCTCAGCCGCGCCTCGTGGTCGAAGATGTGGCCGGAGACGATGATCTCGTCGGGCTCCACGGCGTTGACGAGGGACTGGAGCGGGGCGCGGACGGATTCGGGCGCGCCGACGAGGGAGACGCGGGTCATGCGCGCCACGGCGGCCTTCTCGGCCGGGGACCAGAGGGCCTCGATGTCGTCGACGGGGGGCGGCAGCAATCCGGGCCTCCCGCGCACGAGGTTCAGGATCGCCTGCTGGTGCGAGCTGAAGAGGCGGGCGGCCTCGGCGTCGGTATCCGCGAGGAACGCGTTCACGCCGATCAACGCGTAGGGTTCGGCCAGGGCGTCCGAGGGGACGAAGTCCTCGCGGTAGATCGACAGGGCGTCGAACAGGTGGTCGGGCGCGAAGTGCGAGGCGAAGCCGAACGGCAGGCCCATCTCGGCCGCCAGGCGGGCCCCGAAGTCGCTGGAGCCCAGGATCCAGAGCGGCACCCCCAGGCCCTCGCCGGGGATGGCCCGGACGAGCCGACCGGGCGTCGGCGGGGCGAAGTAGGATTGCAGCTCGCGGACGTCGCGAGGGAAGGCGTCGACCTCCTGGAAGTACCGCCGCAGCGCCCTCGCGGTGGCCTGGTCGCCCCCCGGCGCGCGGCCCAGGGCCAGGTCGATCCGACCGGGGTGCAGCGACGCCAGCGTCCCGAACTGCTCGGCGATCACCAGCGGGGGATGGTTCGGCAGCATGATCCCGCCCGCCCCCACGCGGATCCGCGACGTCCCCGCCGCGACGCGCCCGATCACCACGGCCGTCGCCGCGCTCGCCACGCCGGGGATGTTGTGGTGCTCGGCCACCCAGTACCGCTCATACCCCAGCCGCTCGGCGTGCCGCGCCAGGTCCACCGCGTTCCGGAACGCGTCCGCCGCCGTCCCCCCCTGCACGATCGGGCAGAGGTCCAGCACCGACATCTTCAGGCCGCTCAAGCTCGTCACGCGAAGTCCCCCCGACCGGTCTGTCCGCCGGACGGGGAATTGTAGGAGGCGATGGGCTCGAAGGCGAATCGGTCGACACGTTCAAGGGATGACCATCCGCGCAGCCTTCGACGGCTCGCGCACGAGTTGCCCCCGCATCCACGATTCCGATTCGACGACGGCCGCCGCGCCCGCATCGCCGCCCAGGGCCTCGCCCAGGCGGCGGCGGGAGGCGGCGGCGCAGAGGTTCATGTCGACGGCCTCGAAGGCGGCGACGGCCTCGCGCCAGAGCAAGGCCGCTTCTTCGTCGCGGCCCTCGATCGCGGCCAGCGAGGCGCGGATCATGCGGGCGTAGGCGTCGGGGCAGGGCATCCCCTCGCGGGCCAGGGCGCGGGCGTCGGCCGCGGCGACGGCCAGCAGCCGGTGCCTTTCGGATGTATCGCCCGTCTCGATCGCCGCGGCGATCGCGGCGCGGGCGCGGAGGAACTTCATGGACGTCCGGACGAACTGCACGCGCAGCAGGAGCGATCGCCGCAGGGCCGGCCACGAGGCTTCCAGCAGCCGCCACGCCTCGCGCCCTCGGCCGTCGTACAGCTCGATCTGGACGGCGGCCCAGAGGGCGTCGTTGTGCTGGACGTGGTAGCCCCGGCGCGACCATCGGGCGTTCGTCGCGGCCAGCTCCGCGCGGGCGCGGGCGGGCTCGTCGGCGGCGAGGCGGACGACGGACATCAGGTAGGAGCTGAGGTTCATCGCCGCGTACAGGTCGCCGCGGTCGAGCGCCTGCGCCAGCAGGATCGGCCAGCGGCGCGTCAGCTCGCCCGTCTCGCCCTGGTGGCTGAGGGCCCAGAGCGAGAAGGCGTCGGCCGTGTTCCGCTCCCACGACACGCCCGTACAGCGGTCGCGGAAGGTCGCCTCGGCCTCGTCGCAGCGGGCCTGCGCGACGGCCCATCGCCCCTCCAGGTAGGCCGAGACCCCCTTCGCCAGCGTCACCATGCCCACGGCGTAGGGGTGCTCCACGCGGCGGGCCATCGCTTCGGCCGTGGCCAGCAGGCGCTCGGTCCGACGTCGGTTCGACCCGCCCGTCGAAGCCGCGTGGGCCGCCTCCATCGCCAGCGCCCGCGCCACCCGCGAGGGCTCGCCGGCCGCCAGCGAGAGCAGCAGCCCGCGGGCCTGGAAGTCGGCGCCCCGGATCGTGTCGACGACGCTCAGGCCCACGCCGGCCGACCAGCAGACGTCGATGCGCGCGAGGGCCTCGGGCTCGACGTCGGCCGCGTCGCGCTCGCGGAACCGCAGCCCGCGCAGCCGCAGCAGGGCGCGCCGCCACAGGAGCGACGCCAGGGCGCGGTTCGGCGTCCTCGGCAGGGTCATGCCGACGCGGGCCAGCACGTCCTGGAGGGTCTCCAATCCCTCGTCGACGTGGCCGCTGACGAGGAACTGCATGGCCGCGCGGCGTCGGCGCTCCAGCGCCTCGTCGGCCGACGCCCCCGCCGCGGCGTCCAGGTAGGCCGACGCCGCCTCCACGCCCCGGCCGGCGTTCGCGAGCGCGTCGCCGAGCCTCGCGGAGAGCGTCGCCCTCGAAACATCGTCATGTCGGCCGATCTCGATCGCCTTGCGATAGAGCGCGGCGGCGCGCTCGAAGGCCAGGGCCTCGGCCGCCTCGTCGGCCGCGGCGGCGAAGTAGCCGGCGGCCTTCGCGGGCTCGTCGGCGGCGAGGAAGTGGACGCCCACGACCTCGGGGTCGGCCTCGCCGGACGCCTCCAGCACGGCGGCCAGCCGGCCGTGCTTCGCGCGCGAGACGTCCGGCGCCAGCCGCGCGGCGACGGTCTCGCGGACGCGGTCGTGATACGCCTCCACCTCGTCCGTCTCGGCGCGCCCGGTCCCGCGGACCAGCCTCGCGGCGCGCAGCAGGGCCAGGGCCGAGCGGCCGTCGACCGCCTCGTCGACGCAGCCGTTGAGGTCGACGAGCCGCAGGGGCCGGCCGGAGAGCGCCACGACCTCCAACACCTCGCGGGCGTCGTCGGGGAGGCGCCGCACGCGCGACCAGAGGACGTCGTCCAGGGCGAGCCGGCGGCCGGGGTCGGCGTCGGCCGCGTCCAGGTCGAGCGCGCCGGCCTGGACGTGGCGGACCAGCTCGGCGATGAAGTACGGGCTCCCCCGCGACTCCCGCGCGACGGCCTCCGCCAGCCCGCGATCGCCGTGGAGCAGCGACCCGGCGAGCGCGAGCGCCTCGCCCGGTGCCAGCGGCTCGACGCGCAGCGCGCGGGCGTCGAAGCCCCCGGCGGGCGCGTCGCCGACGCCCAGCGCTCCGGCGCTCGCCAGGGCGCGGAGCAGGGGGCTGGTCGACTCGTCCTCGGTCCGGTAGGTCGCGGCGAAGAGGAGGACGGGCGCGTCGGGAGGCCGCATCACCTCGATCAGCATCGCCGCGCTGTCGGCGTCGCCCCATTGCAGGTCGTCCACCGCCACGATCAGCGCGCCGCGGTCGCCCAGGCGGGCGAGCAATTCCCGCAGCGCGGCGAACGCCCGGCGGCGCAGCTCCTGGAGGTCGGGCGTCTCGCGGCCCCGGCGCGACTCGCGGGCCACGGCCTCCACGCGCCGAAGGCTGGGGAAGACGCGGGCCAGCGAGGCGACGTCGCGGGGCAGGACCGACGCCGCCTCCACCTCCGACATCCGGCCCAGCAGCCGCGCCAGCGCGTCGACCAGGCTGTCGAACGCCTTGTACGGGACCGACTCGCGCTCGTAGCAGCGGCCGGAGAGGACGATCGCGTCGCCCCGCTCCGACTGCTCGTCGAGGAACCCCTGCAACAACGCCGTCTTCCCCGCGCCCGACCCGCCGTGCAGGTAGACCGCGACCGGCCGTCCGCCGCGGACGTCGTCGAGCGCCGCGCGCAGGGCCGCGCGATGGGCGTCGCGGCCGACGAGCGCCACGCCGCGGCCGACGGACGACGGCGGCGACGGCCCCCCCGGCGCGAGCCTCGCCCCGGGCCGCGCGACCTCGGCCGGCGCGCCCAGGCGTTGCAGCACTTGCGGGCCCGTCGGCCGCGCGACGGGGTCCCGCTTCAGCAGGTCGACGCACAGAGACGCCAGGTCGTCGGGGACGTCGGGGGCGAACTCGGCCGGCGAAGGGGCGTCGCGGCGTTGCTTGTCCATCAGCATCAAGATCGCGCCGCCGGCGAACGGGAGGCGGCCGGCGACGGACTCGAACAGCATGACGCCCACGCTGTACCAGTCGCTCGCCGCGGAGACCGGCAGGGCCGCGGCCTGCTCCGGGGCCATGTAAGCGGCCGTCCCCACCAGCTTGTCGTCGCTGCTCTGGTGCCGGCCCTCCTCGTCCTGGTCGGCGGCCAGGCCGAAGTCCAGCAGGACGACGCGGCCGTCGCGCGTGACGATCACGTTGGAGGGCTTGATGTCGCGGTGGAGCTTCCCCGCCGCGTGCAGCGCCGCGACGCCGTCGGCCAGCCGGCGGGTCGCGGCCCGGATCCGGCCGAAGCGGTCGGGGCAGGGTTCGCGGACGTACGCCAGGAAGTCGACGCCCTCCAGCAATTCCATCGTCAGATACCAGTTCTCGCCGTCGCCGATCAGCTCGTACAGCGTGACGAGGTTGGGGTGGACGACGTCGAGCAGCGAGCGGAACTCGTGCTTGAACCGCAGGAGCGCCGCGGCCCCCGCGCGGTTCATGGTCTTCATGGCGATCAGGCGGCGGCCCTTGCGGTCGAACGCCTTGAAGACGGTCCCCATGCCGCCGCTCCCCAGCACGCCGAGCACGTCGTACCCGGCGACCACCGGCAGCCGGGGATCGCGCGGGTCGGGCGGCGCCTCGCCGGTCGTCGCGCCGGAGGAAGGGGTTTCCCGGACGTCCGTCGCGGCGTCGGACGTGGGGCCGTCCCAGGCGTCGGTCTCGCCGCTTCCCGAGGCCGTCGTGAGGGCCACGCTGAACGGCCGGTCGTCGCGCAGGGCCTCGTGGACCTCGAACTGCGCCCGCAGCGCGTCGGCGTGGTCGGGGAAGCGATCCAGGTATTCCTGAAGCGTCGGCGACTCGCCGTCCTCTTCCCGCAGGAGGAGTTCGTTGTACGCCAGGTCGAGCAGGTCGTCGGACGTGACGGAGGGGAGGCCGGCGCGATCCAGGTACGCCTCGACGCGCAGCCGCTCGCCGCGGCGCCAGCGCTCGCGATGGTCCTGCACCAGTCGCGCGACGGCCCCGGTCATTCGAGGCCCAGCTCGTCCGCCACGCGGTCGACGGCGCGCGCGAGGCGTTTGCGCAGGGCCTCGGGGCTGCCGCCCAGGTCGGCGGCGATCTCGGCCCAGTCGCGGCCGGCCTCGCGGCCGTCGAGGATCCGGCGCTCGTCGGGCGAGAGGCGGCGGCGGGCCTCGTCGAGCATCTCGCGGGCGGCGACCTCGCGGCTGGGCGTCGGCAGCGGGCCGGCGACCTCGGCGAAGGCCCCGCCCTCGGACTCGTCCCCCTCGCCGCCGCCGGCCCGGGTGCGGCGGAAGTCGCGACGCTTGGCCCCCTGGGCCTTCACGGCGTTCGCCAGCTTGTTGCGGGTCATGGTCGCCAGCAGTTTCAGGAGCTGATCGGGCGCGTCCAGCTCGTACTGGCCCATCGCCGCACGGACGAAGAAGCTCGCCATGACGGACTGGCAGACGTCCATCGAATCGAGCATGCGGTTCAGCCGGGTGTCGACCAACCGGACCCGCGCGGCGCGGCGGACGGCCGGCTCGTAGCGGCGCACCAGCTCGGCCGCCGCTCCCTCGTCGCCGTTGCGGACGCGGCCGATCAGCGCGCGGAAGCCGTCGGCCTCGGATTCGGGCGTGGACATGGTTCGATCTCCCGTCGTTCCCGACCCATCCTCATCCGTCGATCATGCCGGGGCGGCCCCGACGGGGGAACCTCCCCCTCGGATAATTCCCGCCGAGTTCCCGTCCGGTCGGCCTCGCGACGGTGATAACCCACCGTGCGGGCGTCGAGGACGCCCGGGACCAGTACGAACGACGGCCCGACGATGCGACGGAGGTTCCGATGAAGACGACGCGAATCCTGGCGACGGCCCTGGCCCTGACGATCGGCGGCGCGATGGCGACGGGCGAGGCCAAGGCCCAGTCGGGCGGCCACCGGGGCGGCCACTCGGCGAAGGGCTTCTTCCCCGGCGGCGGCTACGGAGGGGGCGGCTACGGGGGCGGCGGCTGGGGCGGCGGGTTCCCCGGCGGCGGATATCCGGGCGGCGGCTGGGGCTCGCAGCCCTGCTACCCGCCTCGGCCCTACCCGACGCCCTGCCCGCAGCCCTATCCGTCCCCCCGGCCGTATCCGCAGCCGTATCCGTTCCCCGGCGGTGGCTGGGGCGGTGGTTACGGCGGCGGCTGGGGCGGGGGCTACGGCGGCGGTGGTTACGGCTTCAAGAAGTGATCGACCCGTCGACGCCCGGGGGCTCCGCGAGCCGCCCGGGCGTCCGCACGCGCGGCTCGATCAGAGCGGGACGTACTTCTCCAGGTCGACGCTCTCGACCAGGGGCGGCAGTTCCTGGCGGACGTAGTGCGCGTAGTGCGCGGAGTTGTTGTGGGCCTGGAGGGCGTCCTCGTCGTCGTACTGCTCGTAGACGAAGAACTTGCGGGGGTCGGTCGGGCAGCGATGGAACAGGTACATGCGGCAGCCGGGCTCGGACTGCGAGTGCTCCATGAGCCTTCGGAAGCAGTCCGCGGCGCGATCCTCGGAGGCGGGCTTGATGACGAACGTGACGGCGAGGCAGATCATGGGGCGTCCTTTCGCTTCGGCGCGTCAGTTCGCGCGAGGGTCTTCGGGGACGTGGCGGGGGTCGACGAGGGAGTGGACCTCGCGACGGCCGGCGAGCGTCGCGGCCTCCTTCCAGAGGGCGTGGGCGCGGTCGCCGAAGGCGTGCTCGGGCCGCGCGGGCGCGAGCAGCCAGCTCCCCTCGGCCAGCTCGGCTTCGAGCTGGCCGGGGCCCCAGCCGGAGTGGCCGGCGTAGAACAGGGCCCTCCCCTCGGCCGATCCGGCCAGCGACTCCATCGCGGCCAGCTCGGTGGCGACGTACAGGTCGTCGACGACGACGATGTTGGCCAGCGGCCGGCGGTCGTGCAGCGCCATCAGGGAGCCCGAGACGGGCCCCCCGTGGCGGAGCTTCCCCTCGCGGAGGCAGGGCTCCCCGCTGACCCGCCGCCAGACGTCGGTCAGGTCGGAGTCCAGCTCGCGGTTCAGGATCAGGCCCAGCGCCCCGGACTCGCCGTGCGCCGCGATCAGGACGACCGTCCGCGCGAAGTTCGGGTCGGTCAGGCTGGGGGCGGCGATGAGCAGGCGTCCTCGCAGCGATTTCATGGGAGGTTGATCGCGGCACGAGGCCGCGCCGAGGGTCCGGCGGGGGGATCGGCGCGGCGGTCCGACGCCGCGCCTCCGGGGCCCGCCCCGGCGTCCGCTCAACTCAGCCGCTTCAGGAACGACACCCGCCCGGTCGCCACCCATTCGGCGACGAGGATGTTCCCGTCGCGGTCGAAGCAGGCGTCGTGGGGGTGGATGAACTTCCCATCCGGCCACTGGTCCGGCTGGCTCCGGATCTTGAACCCGTCCAGGACCTTCTTCGTCCACTCGGGGTCGTAGCCCAGGTGGGTCAGGACCTTGTCGTCCTTGTCCATCAGGGTGATGCGCGCGTGCAGGTCGGGGACCAGAAGGGTCTCGCCGCGGGTGTCGAAGTGGGCCGGGAACGAGACGTCGTGGTTGTCATGGCCGACATGCTCGCCGTCGAGCGTGAACCGCTGGAGCCGGGCGTTGGCCCGGTCGGCGACCACCAGGGTCGGCGTGCGGCCCGGCCGGTCGTCCAGCCAGAGGCCGTGCGGGGTCCGGAACTGCCCCTCGCCCTCGCCCGTGCCGCCGAACGTCTTCACCCACTTCGCGTCCTTGTCGTACTTGTGGATGTAGTTCGACCCGTAGCCGTCGGCGACGAAGAAGCCGCCGTCGGGCGCGAACGCGACGTTCGTGGGCGCGAAGTTGGCCTTCGGGTCGTCGTAGGCGTGCGACTCCTTCGGGGCCTCCTTGATCCAGACGGGCTCCCCCTTCAGGTCGGTCTTCACGACGAGGTCGACGGGCATCATCATGGCGAGGTACAGGTACTCGACGCCGCCTTCCGTGCGGACGTCGATCCCGTGGCCGCCGCCGTGGAACGCCTTGCCGAACGACCGGACGAACTTCCCCTCCGGGTCGTAGACGGCGATCGTGTCCTGCGCCTCGTCGGGCGACTTCGGCTTCGCGCCGCCGGCGCGGTGGGCGATGTAGATGAAGCCCTGGGAGTCCACGGCGATCCCGTGGGTCTCGAACCAGCGGATGTCGCCGGGGGCCTGGAAGAAGTCGTGATGGCACTCGTAGCGGTGCTCGCCCTCGCCGACGATCGGCCGCTTCGACCCCGACTTGTCGTCGGCGTGGATGAACGGCCCCGCCGCCGAGGCGGCCAGCGCCCCGACCGCCCCGCGCTTGAGGAATTCGCGCCGATCCATGTGACTGCGCCCCCGGTGGATGGAGAGTTGCCGGACGTCGTCCCGATCCCGGCACCATACCACGACGGGACGGCCGGGTGAACGGAGTCGCGGGATTGGGTGGGCCTTTGGAATTCGGCAGTCGGCGTCTTCCCCCCTCGCGGGGGAAGACAGACCGCGAAGCGGTCAGATGAGGGGGACGCGAAGCGCGAGCGCCGTCGGGCTCCGAAGGCCCGCCCGATCGGGCCGCCGCAAAATGCCACGGCCTTCTGACACGTCGTCCCCCTCATCCGGCCCTCCGGGCCACCTTCCCCCGCGAGGGGGGAAGGCCGTTACGATGGCCCCTCGGCTTCCATCGCGAGTCGCCGAAATCTCAAGGCACCCCCACGGTATTCGAAAGAGGAGGGCGGCGGGGCCGAGGGATCTCGACGCCCGCCGCCCGGGGGGTCAGCGGCGATCGGTCGTCCGATCGCGGTCACTTCTTCTCGGCGGCCTCGGCCTTCTTGAAGTCGCCGGCGGTGACGACGGAGAACTTCGCGAAGTCGAGGTACTTCCTCAGCGCGGCGTCCACGGCCGCGGCGTCCAGGGCCTTCACCTTGGACTCGACGTCGGCGTCGAACAGGAGGGTCCGGCCGAGGAACAGGTTCGTGGCGAGCGAGCCGGCGAGCGAGCCGTCCTCGGTCCGGCCGATCTCGCGGCTGCGGAGCCAGCCGTCCTTCGCGGTCTTCAGCTCCTCGGCCTTCACGCCGTCCTTGAGGATGCGCTCGACCTCCTCCTTCACGCCGGCCTCGACCTTGGCGACGTTCGTCGGGTTGTAGATCGCCATGACCATGATCGAGGCCCGGGGGTCCAGCGACGAGGCGTTGAAGTGCGACGCCGCCGAGTACGACAGCCCCCCCTTGCCGCGGAGCCGGTCGGCGATCCGCGACGAGATCGAGCCGCCGCCCAGGATGTAGTTGCCGATCGCCAGCGCGGGGTAGTCGGCCGAGTCGTCCTTCATCGGGAAGACGGAGCCGGCCAGGTACATCGCGTTGGCCTTGTCGGGCGTCTCGATGACCTCGGTCGCCGTCTTCAGGCCCTCCTGATAGGGCCGCTCGATGCGGGCGTAGGGCTTGCCGGACTTCCAGCCCTTGAGGATCTTCTCGAAGGCCGGCAGGACCTCCGAGGGCTCGAAGTCGCCGACCACCGCCAGCTCGCCGACGCTCGCGCCGAGGAACTCGTCGTACAGCGTCTTGACCTGCTCGATCGTCGCGGCCTTGGTCCGCTCGATGCTCTCCTCGGGGGTGGGCGTGTAGCGGACGTCGTCGGCCGGGTACGACGAGAGGAGCCGCTGGAGCCGGTTGGAGGCGAGGACCGTGGGCTCGGTCTTCGACGATTCGAGCTGCGCGAGGCGGCCGGTCTTCTGGACCTCGAACTCGTCGGCCGGCAGGAGCGGCTCGCGGAGGACCTGGCGGACGATCTCCAGCGCGGCGGGGAGGTTCGCCCGCTTGGTCTCCAGGTTGACGGAGAGCGTGCCGGCGCCGCCGCTCACGGAGAGCTGGGCGAAGTTCTTGTCCAGCTCGTCGCGGACCTGCTGCTTGGAGAGGAGCTTGGTCCCGCCGCGGCTCATCAGCCCGCCCAGGAAGTCGGCGGCCGTGGACAGGCCCTTCAGGCTCTCGGCGTCGCCGTAGCGGAGCGTGAGCGTCACGTTGACGGTCTCGCCGCGGGTCTTCTTCGGCAGCAGGGCGACCTTCACCCCCTCGATCTCGCCCGGCCGCTGCACGCGGGCCTCGATCGCCTCGGGCCGGACGTCGAACGTCTCGCCGGCCGACTTGGCCTCGCGGCCCTTGTAGCCGTCGACCAGCTTGGCGACGTCCGGGTTCTCCGGGATCGGCGTCCGCTCGGGCTTCTCCGACGGCGTGAAGTAGCCGACCGTCCGGTTGCTGGGCTCGAAGTACGCCGCGGCCACCCGCTTCACGTCCTCGGGCTTCACCTTCTCCATGCGGTCGCGCGCCAGGAAGTAGAGCCGCCAGTCGCCCTGCGCGGCCCACTCGGACAGCTCCAGCGCGATCGAGTTGGGGTCGGACGCCGACATCTCGAAGTCCTTCAGGTAGCGGCGCACGGCGCGGCCGACCTCCTCGTCCGTCACGCCCTCCTTCGCGACCTTGTCGATCTCGGCGTAGATCACGTCGCGGACCTTCTCCAACTCGGCCCGCTCCTTGGTGTTCACCCGCGCGGCGATCATGAACAGGCCGGGGTCGTGCGACGGCGAGGCGAACGCGAAGACGCTGGCCGCCTTGCGGGTCTCCACCAGGGCCTTGTACAGCCGGCCCGACGGCTGCGACGACAGGACGTCGCTGAGGACCTCCAGCGCCGGGAAGTCGGCCTGCGGGCCCGACGGGACGTGGTACGCCAGGCCGACCACGCCGACGTCGCCCACGCGGCGCAGGGTGACGACGCGCTCGCCGTCCTGCGGCGGCTCCTCGGTGTAGGTCTGCGGCAGCTTGCGGTCGGGCTTGGGCAGGGTGCCGAAGTACTTGGCGACGTACTCCTTCGCCTTCGCCTCGTCGAACTTGCCGGCGATGACGACCATCGCGTTGTCGGGCTGGTAGTACTTCTTGTAGAACTCGCGGAGGTTGTCCACCGGCACGCGCTCGATGTCGGTCCGGTTGCCGATCGTCGACTTGCCGTAGTTGTGCCAGTCGTAGGCGGCCGAGGCGATCCGCTGCATCAGGATCGACATCGGGTTGTTCTCGCCGCGCTCGAACTCGTTGCGGACGACGGAGAACTCGGTCGCCAGGTCCTCGGCCTTGATGGGGCTGTTGACCATGCGGTCGGCCTCCAACCGGACGGCGAACTCCAGGTTGTCGTCCGAGGCCGTGAGGGTCTCGAAGTAGTTGGTGCGGTCGTCGTTGGTGGTGCCGTTGAACTGGGCCCCGCGCTCCTTGAAGACGCCGGGGATGTCCGGGTGGGTGGGGGTCCCCTTGAAGACCATGTGCTCCAGCAGGTGGGCCATGCCGGTCTCGCCGTAGCCCTCGTGCCGCGAGCCGACGAAGACCGTCAGGGCCACCGTCACCTTGGGCTTCGACGGATCCGGGAACAGCAGCACCCGCATGCCGTTCGGGAGGCGGTATTCCGTGATCCCCTCGACCGAGGCGACCTGCTCCAGCTGCGGGGCCCTGGCCTGGGCGGACGCGGCCCCGGACAGGGCGACCATCGCCCCCAGGGCCGCCGCGATCGTCGAGACCGCTCGTCGCGTCGACGTGATTCTCATGCGCGTTCGCTTTCCTTGATGCCTCGAATGACGGGGATTCCGATGTCCTTCGGCTTGCTCCATCCGTGCCGAGTCACGCCCCGGGCCCCGATCGCGCCGCGCCCTCGGGCGGGGCGGGCCCGGACGGCGGCCGCGGGGTGATGACCATCGCGCCGTCCTTGACCTCCAGAGAGGCGATCCGCCTCAGGAAGCCCTTGAACCGGCGATCTTCGTCCGTGTCGTCCTCGTCGTCCTCGTCGTCCTCGTCGTCCAGGACGATGTCCGACCGGGCGAGGATGTCGCGGACCATCGGCGGCAGCTCCTTCCCCTCGGCGAGCATGGAGACGACCTCCAGCTTGACCCGGCCGTCGCGCAGGGCGACCTTCACCTCGGCCTCGCCGTTGAGGTAGCGCCCGCGCGTGAGGCTGAAGTCCTGGAGTTCCGTGAGCGGTATGGAGACCCGGGCCTTCAGGTGGTCGCCGACGATCGAGAGGAAGACGTGGTCCTTCAGCCGCGGCGACTCCTGGATCAGCGCGTTGAGGTCGTCGCCGGAGAGGGACAGCGGCCCGACGGCCTCGCCCGCCTCCACGGCCTTGCGGAACGCCTCGACCCGCGCCACGGCCCGCGCCCGCTCCTCCTCGGAGGTCGCGAGCTTCGGCAGCTCGACCGGGGCGTCGGACGTGTACATGTCGCGGTAGCGGACGATGGTCCGATAGCTCACCAGGGCCGCCAGGGCCAGGGCCAGCATCAGCAGGACCGAGAGGACCACCGCGCCGACGCAGCCGTAGAAGAGGCAGCCGCGGCGGCGGGGCTCGGCGTCGGCGGGCCAGGTCTCCTTGCCGGGGTCGACGCCGTGGAAGTCGGGATCGTAGCTCGCCAAGGGTCCCTCGGGGCGAAAGTCTCGCGGCCGGCCGCGTCCCGATGCGACCCGTCCCCGGCCTCCGGCCGTGTCCCCGATCATCGCCGAACCCGCCCCCGAAGGGAAGGGGGGGCGGCCCCGGCTCAATCGATGATCGGCTGGCTCACGCGGAGGTAGGCCAGGAGGTCGCGGACCTGGTCGTCGGTCAGGTCGTCGAGCAGGCCGTCGGGCATGATGGACGTCTTCGCGGGCTCGATCGCCTCGACGTCCTCGCGGTCGAGCGTGCGCTCCTCGCCGTCGACCGTGCGGAGGACGACGATGCGAGGGTCGGCGTCGACCCGCACGCCCGACAGGACGCGGCCGTCGGCCGTGGCGACGCTGCACGCGGCGTAGCCCTCGCGGATCTCGGCCGAGGGGTCGACCACGGCCAGGAGGAGCGAATCGACGTCGTCCCGGCGGAACGGCGTGAGGTCGGGCCCGACCTTGCCCCCCTTGTTGAACAGCGCGTGGCAGCGCTCGCAGCGCTGCTGGAACAGGGCCCGGCCCGGCTTGGGCGTGCCGCCGCCGCCGCGGGCCAGCTCGGCCAGCCTCGCGATGCGCGCCCGGCGATCCGCCGTCGTCGCCTCGGTCGCCGGGCCGAACAGGCGGTCGGCCAGGGCGTCGACCTTCGGGTCCTTCAGCGACCGCAGCCGCGGCGCGACGTCGCGCGGGATCGATCGGGGGTCGATCCGCCCCGCGGCGGCGGCTTCGAGGAGCGTCGCCGCCCAGGGCCGGCGCGTGGCCAGGAGGTCGCGGGCCGAGGACTGAACGTCGTCCGGGATCGATCCGTAGGTCGCCAGCACGGCGTCGGCGATGGCCGGGTCGTCGTACACCGCGAGCGCCGCCAGGGCCGCGGACCGCAGCGGGTTGATCGGCGACTTCAGCGCCAGGGCCTCGACCGCCGGCCGGCAGGCGTCGACGCGGACCTCGCCCAGCACGCGGAGGTACTGCAACTGCTTCTCACGGTCGCCGTCCGGGTCGGTCAGGACCCGGTTCGCCTCGGCGACGGCCTCGGGCTTCGCCCGCCGCAGGCCCATCACCACGGACGACCCGCCGTGCTTCTCCAGCGCGTCGGCCAGGGCGGGGGGGAGGTTGGCGGTGGACCGACCCTGATACGCGGCCTCCAGCCCGGTCATCAGCCGCTTGACGTCCTCGGGCCCCGGGGCCGCCTCCAGCAGCCCGACGCAACGGTCCAGGTCGACCGGCCCGCCCGCGGCGGCGAAGCGACGCATCAACCGTTCCTGGATCGTGGACCTGCCGACCGCCCCGCCCCAGGCGGCGGGCTTGCGGAATTCCGCCGCCACGGCGTCCGGATCGGTCGTCGCCTTCGCCTCGATCGCCCACCAGATCAGCAGCGGGAGCCGCGGGTCGGCCGCGTCCTCATCGTGCGACATCAGCCCCCGCACGACCGCCAGCGCCTGCGGCGCGGGGAGCCGACGCGCCGACGCGGCGAGCTGGGCGCGGACCTCCACCGACGGCTCGCTCGCGGCGATCTCGGCCAGCGCCTTCGCCACGGCCTCCGTCGCGTCCCCGCCGTCGCAGGCCAGCCGCGCGGCCCATTCCCGGACGGACGGCTCGACGTGCCGCAGCGCCGCCAACGTCGCCGCCTCGTCGAGCCCGCCGACGAGGTGCAGCGCCCACAGCGCCTCCAGCGCCGGCCGCCCCGCCCGCGACGTCATCAGCCGGCGCAGCTCCGGCGCGAGGCCCGAATCCTTGCGGTCGCCGAGCACCCGCAGGGCCGTACGACGCACCCATCGATTGGGATCGTCCAGGCGCTCGACCAGTTCAGGAGACGTGAGGCGGCCCAGGTCGGGGAGCGGCCCGGCGGGCTTCGCGTCGCGGGGCCGGATGCGGTAGACCCGCCCGGTGTCGACGTCGACGAGGCCCTCGTTGTTCTGGGTGTGCGCCAGGTGGCCGTCGTGCCAGTCGGCGACGTACAGGAATCCGTCGGGCCCGAGCGTGACGTCGACCGGCCGGAACCTGGGGTCGTCGGTCGTCATGGCGAACCCCACGTCGCGCGTGCGGAACGTCGAGCCATCGGGGATCAATTCGCTCATGACGACGTGATTGAGCAACGGGGCGACGCCGAACAGCAGGCCGTCGTACTTGCTCGGGAAGCGTCCTCCCTCGTAGACGGCGAAGTCGTGCGTGAACCGCGGCGTCGGGTCGTGCTTCATCGCGGGGAAGTAGCCGAACGCATACGGGTTGGAGAGGGCCCCGTGCTTGTCGAACCCCTTCTGGAGATAGCCCCCCTGGACGTAGTGGAAGCCGCGGGTGTCGCCGCCGTTGTGGCCGGAGAAGAGGCGGCCCCTCGCGTCGATCTCCACGCCGAACGCGTTGCCGCCGCCCTCGGCGAAGACCTCGTAGGCGCGGCGCTCGGGATGATACCGCCAGATGAGCTGGCCCAGCGAGCGGACGGCCCGATCCTCCGGCTCGCCGGGCCTCGCCACGCGGCCCGTCACCGTGCTCCCCTGCGCCGCGTAGATCCAGCCGTCGGGGCCCCAGGTCAGGCTGTTGGCGACGGAGTGCGTGTCCTCCAGGCCGAAGCCTTGCAGCAGGACCTCCGGGTCGCCGTCGGGGACGTCGTCGCGGTCGCGGTCGGGGTAGAACAGGAAGTACGGCGGGTTGAGCACGAACACGCCGCCGCGGCCGACGAGCGACGACGTCGCCAGGTTCAGGCCCTCGACGAACGTCTTGCGGCGGTCGTAGACGCCATCGCCGTCGACGTCCTCGTGGATCGTGATGCGATCCAGACCGCGGACGTGGTTCGGGGGCGGCTGGGGGACCCTGTCGTACGCCACGCGCCAGACGCCGTCGCGGCTGAGCATCTTCAGGCCGGCGGGGTGGGGGTACTCGGCGTACTCGGCCACCCACAGCCGCCCGCGCTCGTCGAAGTTGATGTTCACGGGCTGGCGGATGACGGGATCGGACAGAACGAGGTCGACGGCCAGGTCGTCGGGCGTCTTGAACGACGTCGCCGGCGCGTTCGGTGCGCCGGGTGCGGCGCGGTCGAGGGCCCAGAAGACGGCGTTGCGCAGCAGCCGCCGGAACGACGGGTTCTGGAAGTCGTCGGGGTGCCCGAGCGACGTGTAGAAGACCCGCGACCGCCCCTTGAGGTTGACCCACGCGACGGGCTCCGCCGGATGGCCTTCGATCGATCCCATCAGCAGGGGGATCGTGGTCGGGGCCAGCGGGCTCGCCTTGTAGAGCGAGCCCTTGCTGCGGAAGCCGGCCGTCACGCCGTCCAGGATCGCGTGCCCCTTCGCCTCGGGGGCCAGGTCGATCGTCGGCTCCGCGTCGTTCGCGTGGTGGCCCGTGTAATGGCCGCCGAGGACGTCCGGGTCGAACGTCGGCCATTCCGAGTGGCCGGCCGGGGCCTTGCCGCGGGCGTCGAAGGCGTGGCTCGCCGTGCGGATGCCGACGACCGGCCTCCCGGACTCGACGAAATGCTTGATGATCCTCATATGCTCGTCCGACGGCGCACGTCGGCGGGCGCTGACGAACAGCAGGTCGGCGTCGGCGAGGGCTTCCAGGCCGGGGAAGTCGTGGGGGGACTTCGGGTCGGCGACGACGAACGTGCAGCGCACGCCGTTGGGCTCCAGCTCGGCCTCGGCGAACGCGGGGAGGGTCCGGGCCGTCTCGTACTCGTCGTCCCCGATCAGGAACACGGCGCTCGGGCGGCCGTCGGGCTTGAAGGCGAACGGCGGCAGGCCGGTGATCGCGGTCGAGAGGATCGTGGGGCAGACGAACTTCTCGATGTGCTCGACGACGCGGTTCGTCCCCTCGAAGTGCGCGACGTAGGGCCACCGCCGCGAGTTGTACATGGTGTCGGTGAGGTCGCGGATCAGGACGACGTCCTTGCCGCGCCGCGCCAGGTTGCGGAGGCCGAACGGGCGGCCGAGGACGCACATGTTCGTGTGAACGCCCGTCAGCAGGACGTGGTCGATCCCGCGCGCGGCCAGGAGGTTCCAGACCTCGGCGCCGGAGTCGGTAATCGCGTCCTCGTCCTTGATCTCGACCGCGGGATGCTGCGACTTCCAGGCGATGCGCTCGGCGCAGCGGGGGCCGTCGTCGCAGCCGCCGTCGGATTGGTCGACGGGGTAGACTCCGCGCTCCTCGGCGGGGATCTTGTAGCACCACGATCCGATGTCGTCCGGCAGGTCAGCGGCCTTCGGGGCCGACTTCGCCCGCAGCCGCGCGGGATGATTTTCATAGGTCGCCATGCAGTCGCTGGGGGCGTGGATGATGAACACGCCCTTCTTGCGGGCCTCGGCGACCACGCCGTTCAGGAACGGCGCCAGCTCGCCGACCCGGCGCGAGGCCCCCTGGCACCAGTGCTCGTCCCAGACGTCGCAGACGATCAGCGCCGTCTTCGAGGGGTCGCGCTTCACCGTCGACTGGACGATCTCATAAGTGTTCGGGTCGGCGGCCGACGGGCGTCGCCAGCGGGCGTCGAGGGTCAATGCCGCGTCGTCGGCGAGGGCCGCGCCGGCGGCCGAGGCGAGGGCCAGGGCGAGGAGGATGGGCCGCATCGGGGCCTCCGGGCGAGGGGACTCGGGGCGGGCCCCGCGCGGCGCGCGCGGGCCGTGGCGGAGGAATCGGGATGATTCTCCGCCCCGGCGTGCATCGCGTCAATGATCCTGGCCGTTCCGGACGCTCCCGCGGCCGGCAGGGATCGGGCCGTCAGATCGCGAAGACCTGCACGGAGACGTCCATGTGCGAGAACGCCCCGGCGGGGCCGGACCAGGAGCCGGAGAGGGGGGAAGCCTTCTCGTGATCGCGGGAGACGGCGACGGAGACGTGCTCGGAGCCGGCGAGCTTGGCGTTGGTCGGGTCGAACCCACGCCAGCCGGCGCCGGGGATGTAGACCTCGGTCCAGGCGTGGGTCGCGCCGTGCTGATCCTCGCCCATCTGGATGTAGCCGGTGACGAACCGCGCCGCGAAGCCCAGGTGCCGGGCCGCCTCCATCATCATGACGGCGTAGTCGCGGCAAGACCCCGTCCCCAGCCGCAGCGTCTCGCACGGGACCTGCACGCCGGGCTCCTCGCGGCGGTTGTAGCGGAACGAGCGGTAGACCAGGTCGTTCAGCCCGTTCAGCAGCTCGGCCGTGTGGATCAGCTTCCCCGGCGTGTACAGGTCGCGGAGCCACGCCTGGACCGCCGCGCCGTCGTGGGGGTAGCTGGGGAGGCGGTACGGGACGATCTCCACCTGCTCGGCCGCGTCGTACTGGAACGGATACCATTGCGCCGAGGGGTCGACGGCGCAGTCGATCGGGCCGTCCTCGTACAGGTCGACGTCCACCTCGCTCTCCAGCCGGAGCATGGGCGACGGCTCGTGGAAGGTGAGGAAGGCGATCGAGTTGCCGTAGACGTCGCGGATCCAGCGCACGTCGGCCGCCGGCTCCATCGCGAGCTTCGACCCCGCGATGTGGACGTCGTGCCCCTCGCGCGGCCGCAGCAGGGCCCGGTGCGGCCCGAACTGGACGGGCTCGTGGTAGTGGTATTCCGTCCGATGCACGATCCGGATGCGCTTCATGATCGCCCCCGCGCGACGACGCCCGATGCCGGGGCCCATCATACCACGCGGCCGTCGCGGATCGGGATTTGCTGGAGGAATGCGGGCGGGACGCCTAGAATGCGGCGTCCGCGACAGGGGCCCGAAGCCGGGGGACGACATGGCACAGACGGTCAGCGAGGCGTTCGTCGACACGCTCGTCGCGGCGGGCGTGCGGCGGGTGTACGGCGTGGTGGGGGACTCGCTCAACGGGATCACCGACGTGATCCGCAGGCGCGAGGGGATCGACTGGCTCCACGTCCGCCACGAGGAGGTCGCCGCGTTCGCCGCCGGGGCCGAGGCCCACATCACCGGCGAGCTGGCCGTCTGCGCCGGGAGCTGCGGCCCGGGGAACCTCCACCTCATCAACGGCCTGTACGACTGCCACCGCAGCCGCGTCCCCGTCCTGGCCATCGCGGCGCAGATCCCCACCAGCGAGCTGGGCTCCAACTACTTCCAGGAGACCAACCCGCAGCTCCTGTTCAAGGATTGCAGCCATTATTGCGAGTTCATATCCCAGGCCGAGCACGCCGTGCGCGTCCTGGGGATCGCCATGCGGACCGCCATCGCGAAGAAGGGCGTGGCCGTCGTGGTCATCCCCGGCGACGTCGCCCTCCGCAAGACGAGCGCCGCCCCGGCGTTCCTGGCGCTCGACTACGCCCCCTCGATCGTCCTGCCGCCGGCCGAATCGATCGCCGGGGCCGCCGACCTCCTGAACGGGGCCGACCGCGTGGCGATCCTCGGCGGCGCGGGCTGCGCCGGGGCGCACGACGAGCTGATGCAGGCCGCGGCCCGGCTCAAGGCCCCCGTCGTCCACGCCATGCGCGGCAAGGAGTCCATCGAGCCCGACAACCCGTTCGACGTCGGCATGACGGGCCTGCTGGGGTTCTCGTCCGGCTACCACGCCATGATGAGCTGCGACGCCCTGCTGATGCTGGGGACCGACTTCCCCTACCCGCAGTTCTTCCCGGCCGACGCCAAGGTCGTCCAGGTGGACGTCCGCGGCGAGCAGATCGGCCGCCGGACGCGCGTGGACCTGGGGCTCGTCGGCGGCGTGCGGGAGACCCTCTCCGCCCTCAACCCGCTCCTCCGGGAGAAGCCCGACCGCCGCTACCTGGACGACTGCCTGGAGCACTACGCGACCGCCCGGAAGGAGCTGGACGAGCTGGCCGTCGGCAAGCCCGGCAAGAAGCCGATCCATCCCCAGTACCTGGCGAAGGAGGTCGACGCCCTGGCCGCCGACGACGCCGTCTTCACCTGCGACGTCGGCACGCCGACCATCTGGGCCGCGCGCTATCTCCGCATGAACGGGCGCCGCAACCTGCTGGGCTCGTTCTGCCACGGCTCGATGGCCAACGCGCTGGCGCAGGCCGTGGGCGCGCAGGCGTCGCGGCCGGGGAGGCAGGTGGTGAGCCTCAGCGGCGACGGCGGCCTGGCCATGCTGCTGGGCGACCTGCTAACGCTCCGCCAGTTGAAGCTCCCCGCCAAGGTGGTCGTCTTCAACAACGGCTCGCTCGGCTTCGTGGAGCTGGAGATGAAGGCCGCCGGCCTGCTCCCCTACGGCACCGACCTGGAGAACCCGGACTTCGCGAAGCTCGCCGAATCGGCCGGCATCCTCGGGATCCGCGTCGAGGACCCCGCCGACGTCCGCCCGGCCCTGCAACGCGCCTTCGCCCACGATGGCCCCGCGCTGGTGGACGTGCTGGTCAACCGCCAGGAACTCGCCATGCCGCCGTCCATCTCCGCCGCCCAGGCCCTCGGCTTCAGCCTGTATCTGCTGAAGGCCGTCATCGGCGGCAAGGGGGACGAGGTGGTCGACCTGGCCAGGACGAACTTCCTGCCGCGAGGAAAGTGACCGAACCATCCATGGAACAGCACCCGTCGCCGCGTCCCCTCGTCGAGATCTGCTGCGGCGACCTCCGCTCCGCGCTGGAGGCGGGCAAGGGGGGGGCCGACCGCGTGGAGCTTTGCGACCGCCTGGAAGTCGGCGGCACGACGCCGGGGGCGGGGACGATCGCCGAGGCGTGCCGGTCGCTGGCGATCCCGGTCCACGTCCTGGTCCGCGTCCGCGCCGGCGACTTCGTCCCCGATCGCGCCGAACTCGCCGCGATGCGCGACGATGTGGACGTGGCCCGGAGGCTGGGGGCCTCGGGGGTGGTGCTCGGGATCCTCCGTCGCGACGGGACGATCGACCGCGACGCGACGGCCTCGCTGGTCGACCTGGCGCGGCCGATGAGCGTGACGTTCCACAAGGCGTTCGACCAGACGCCCGACCTCGACGAGGCGCTCGAAACGCTGATCGACCTGGGCGTCGACCGCGTGCTGACCTCGGGCGGCCGGGCGTCGGCCGAGGAGGGGGCGGAGGCGCTCGCGCGGCTGGTCGCGAGGGCCGGCGACCGCATCGGCGTCCTCGTCGCCGGCCGGCTGACGCTCGCGAACCTGGCGGCGGTCGTCCGCCGCACGGGGGCCCGCGAGGTGCATCTCGGCTCCGCGGCCGTCGGCCCGGTCGCCAGCCCTTGCACGTTCCGGCCCGGCGACGGGTCGACGCTCGACTGGTCCGGCGTCCGGGCCGAGAAGGTCCGCGCGGTCATGGAAGCCGTGTCGGGGCTCGCCCGGTCCTGACCGCCGCCGGCCCCGGCCGGCTCAGTGCCCCTCGCCCAGGCTTTGCAGCTCCACCATGTCGCGGTACGGGCCGGCGGCGGCCATCAGCTCCTCGTGGGGGCCGGCCTCGACGACGACCCCGTCTTGCAGGACGAGGATCCGGTCGGCGCTCTTGATGGTGCTGAGGCGGTGGGCGATGACGAACGAGGTCCGGCCTCGCAGCAGCCGGGCGAGGCTCTGCTGGATCAGCCGTTCGCTCTCGCTGTCGAGGTTGCTGGTCGCCTCGTCGAGGATGAAGATGCGAGGGTCGGCGAGGATGGCGCGGGCGATGGCCAGGCGCTGGCGCTGGCCGCCGCTGAGTCGGACGCCGCGCTCGCCGATGACCGTGTCGTAGCCCTCGGGCATGCGCTCGATGAACTCGGCGGCGTTGGCGGCCTCGGCGGCCTCGACGATCCGATCGCGCGAGGCCGAGCGGTCGCCGTAGCTGATGTTGTCGGCGATGGTGCCGTCGAACAGGAAGACGTCCTGCTCCACCACGCCCAGCAGGCGGCGGTAGCTCTCGACGTCGTACTCCGGCAGGGGGACGCCGTCGAGCCGGACGACGCCGAGGGTCGGGTCGTAGAACCGGGCGACGAGGTTGCACAGCGTCGTCTTGCCGGATCCGCTACGGCCCACCAGCGCGATCGTCTCGCCGGGCTCCACGTCCAGGTCCACGTCCCGCAGGACCAGGCGGTCGGATCCGGGGTAGGCGAAGGAGACCCCCTCCAGCGTGATCCGGCCTTCCACGTCGGCCTTGTCCACCCGCCGCGAGCCCTCGCGGCCGGCCATCTCGCGGGGCTCGGCCAGCAGGTCGAGCACGCGGTCGAAGCCGGAGAGGTTGTTCTGGAACTGGGTGACGCTCGTCGCCAGGACGGCCATAGGCTCCAGCAGCATGGTCAGGTAGACCAGGAACATCATCATGTCGCCCAGCGAGAGCTTGCCGGCCAGCACCTGCGAGCCGCCGTAGTACAGCAGCGCCGCGGAGGCCAGCGGGACCAGCAGCTCCCACACCAGCTCCACCACCCGCGAGACCCACCAGACGAACAGCTCCAGGCGGGCCATCATGTGGTTCGAGATCGTGAACCGGGTGGACTCCGACTTCTGACGGCCGAACGCCCGCACCACCCTCATCCCGCCGAAGACCTCGGTCGCCTCGGCGTCGATCTGCTGGCGCTTCTTGCGGACCTCGCGGTAGATCGGCCGGATCCGGCGGTTCCAGAAGCGGTCGGAGACGTAGAGCGCCGGCAGCAGCAGGACGGCCCCGGCCAGCAGCCGCCAGTCGACCCAGGCCAGGACCAGCAGGCCGCCGACGAACTGGACGACGGCCCGCCAGGGGTTGTAGATCATGCTGAAGATCAGCTCGCCGACGCCCCCCGCGTCCTCGCGGAGCAGGCTCGAAGCGCCGCCGGACTTCAGGGCGTAGACCCGGTGCAGCGGCAGCCGCATGGCGTGGTCGTAGACCTTGCGGCGGACGTCGATCTGGACCCGCTTGGTGGTGCGGGTCGCGACCCAACGGCTCCACAGGCCGATGAACGTGGCGACGACCGTCACCGCGGCGACGGTCGCCACCAGCAGCCGGAGCCGGAGCGTCGGATCCTCCGGGATCGGGACCGGCGACCACCGCGCCAGGGCCTCGGGGACGGGCCGGCCCATCAGGACGTAGTCGATGGCGGCCTTGGTCGCGGCGGGGGGGACGAGCTTCAGGACCGTGGCCAGCGACAGGGACAGCAGCGCGAACGCCAGCGCCGCGCGTCGGCCTTGCAGCAGGCGGTACAGCTCGCGGTACAGCTCGGGGAGCGAGCGGTGCCGCAGGGCCGGGTGGTTGCGGTTGCGGTCGTCGTGCGGGGCCTCCTCGGGCTTGCGCCTCAGGGCCTCGCGCTGCGAGCGGAGGAACGATCGGAATCCGCGACGACTGCCGGGCTGATGATGGTGGGTCGGCTGGGGAGGCATCCTGGTCCTTGACGATGCGCCGTGGGGCGTTGATCCTGGGTGGGGCCGCGGGTCGGCCTGCTACCTCTATATATTAGGGCCCGGGCGGCGGACGGCGAGGGGAGATGGGCGGGAAGTTCCGGGGGGCCCTGTTCGGGCTGGCGACGCTGGGGGCCTCCGGGCTGCTGTTCGCGGTCCAGCCGATGGCCGGGAAGATGCTGCTGCCGGCCTTCGGCGGGACCGCCGGGGTCTGGGGGGCGTGCATGCTGTTCTTCCAGGTCGCCCTCCTGGCCGGCTATGGGTATGCGCACCTCTCGACCCGCTTCCTGAAGGTCCGCGACCAGGTGATGGTCCATGCCCTGCTGGCGACGACCGTCCTGGCGACGCGCCCCGGGGCGACGCTCGCCGCGGCCCCGCCGACGTCCGGGTCTTGGGGGCCGGGGCTGTGGGCCTTCGCCGCCCTGGCGACCTCGATCGGGCCGGGCTTCGTGGTCCTCTCGGCCACGTCCCCCCTCCTCCAGCGCTGGTACTCGCGGTCCGGCCGCGACCCCTTCATCCTGTATGCGGCGAGCTGCGCCGGGAACCTCGCTGCGCTGGCGGCGTATCCGCTGCTGATCGAGCCGGCCACGACCCTGAGCTGGCAAGGACGAGCCTGGACGGCCGGGGTCATGCTGTCGACGCTGGCGACGCTGGTCTGCGCCGGCACGTCCCGGCGGGGCGACGACCGATCCGAGCCCGCCACCGGCCTCACGTCCCCCCGCGAACTCCTCGCCTGGGCCGCGCTCGCCTGCGGGCCGGTGGTCTGGCTGCTGGCGCTGACGACGCACGTCACGTCCGAGTTGGCCCCGATGCCGCTCCTCTGGACGGTCCCGCTGGGGCTTTACCTGGCGACGTACATCCTGGCCTTCTCGGGCGTCGGGGATCGCTGGACGGCCCGGCTGGCGCCGGCGTTCCCCTGGCTGGCCGTCGCGCTCGCCCTGGTGCTGGCGGCGGGGTTCGCCCATCTGGCCTGGATCCCGCTGCACCTGTCGGCGTTCTTCGTCGCGGCGCTGACGGCCCACCATCGCCTGGCCCGGCTGCGGCCCGATCCGTCGCGGCTGACGACGTACTACCTGGCCATCGGTGCCGGCGGGGCGATTGGGAGCCTGTTCGTCGCGATCGTGGCCCCCTGGGCCTTCGACCGGATGGTCGAGTACCCGCTCATCCTGTTCGTCGCCGGCCTGGCGACGGCCGCGGGGGCCGGATGGTCGCGGGGGGATCTGGCGATCCCGGCGACGGTGCTGGCGTCCGGCCTCGCCCTGGTCCGCTCGCCGGGCCTGAAGGACTCGGGCTTCGGGGCGATCCTTTTGACCCTGATCGCCGGGCTGGGGGTGCTGGCCGTGTGGCGGGCGCGATCTCGGCCATGGCGGTTCGCGCTGACGATCGGGGCGATCCTGGTCGTCGGGGGGCTCGCGCCCGACCCGGGGGGCGAGGTCGTCCGCCGTAGTCGGAACTTCTTCGGGCCGCTCCGGGTCCTGGTCGACCGGGAGGAGGGCGTCCGCCGCCTGATGCACGGCCGGACCCTGCACGGGCAGCAGAGTTTGGACCCCTCCCGCCGCGAGGAGCCCTCCACCTACTTCGCCCGCTCGGGGCCGGTCGGCGACGTCTTCGCCGCGTTAAAGCTGAAGCCCGACGCCCGGGTGGCGGTGGTCGGCCTGGGGACGGGGACCCTGGCCTGCTACGCCCGGCTCGGCCAGCGCTGGACGTTCTACGAGATCGACGACGCCGTGGTCCGCGTGGCCGAGGACGAGGGCTGCTTCACCTACCTGGCCGACGCCCGCCGTCGCGGGGCCGAGGTGGCGGTGATCGAGGGGGACGCCCGGCTCCGGCTGGCCGACGCCCCGGACGCCGCCCTGGACCTGATCGTCCTGGACGCCTTCAGCTCCGACGCGGTCCCTGTCCACCTGCTGTCTCGCGAGGCGATCGCCCTGTACCGCCGGAAGCTGGCCCCCGGCGGCGTGCTGGCGTTCAACCTCTCCAGCAAGTTCCTGGACCTGCCGCCGCTGATGGCCCGCCAGGCCGCCGACGCCGGCCTGGCCTGCCGCGTCCGCCGGGACCTGTCCGTCCCCGAGCCCGACCTCCGCGCCGGGCGTCGCCCCTCCATCTGGGCCGTCCTCGCCGACCTCCCCGGCCTGCCGCCGAGCTGGGCCGTCCCCTCCCCTCGCGTCGGCGCCTCGCCCTGGACCGACGACTATTCGGACCTGGTCTCGTACCTCATCCTGGGGCGTCGGCCGGCGGCCTCGGTTGGGTCCGTTCGTCAGTCCGAGACGGGCGGCCCCGGGGCTGACGACGAGCCTTAAGTTTTTATTTCAATAGACATTGCATTCGCTCTTGTCGTTGGCTTTGAACGTCGAAGTCGATGTTGTTTTCGACGGCCCTCGCGAAACCCAACGAGGTGCGACGCAAGCCGCTCGGACATGAGGGTTCTGATTCGGGGTGGCGTGGCCTGCCGCAGGCTGGCCACCGATCGCCGCCGCGCCAACGGTCCGACGCCGCACGCATCCAGTTCCCGCGCGCTGGAATTCGGCGAGGACTCTCTCCGTTTCGAGCCCGATCCGCTTCCGACTTGTCAAAGACCTTCTCACTCCGGGATGATCCGCCGTTTCGCCGACCGAATTTCAGCCTTGTCGGATTTCTTGCGACGAAGGCCGCGCACGACCGAGTTGGCAAACCTTGCCAGGCGGGCTACCCTTGAGTCATCTCTCGCAACGAGGAGGATCGCATGGCGACCATGAACGTCTCGCTGCCGGATCAGATGAAGGAATTCGTCGAGGCTCAGGCTCGGCGGGAGGGCTTCGGGACGGTCAGCGAATATCTCCGGATGCTCATCCGAGAGGCGCAGAAGCTGGCGGCGAGGCAGGCCCTCGAGGAGAAGCTTCGTGAAGGGCTGGAAAGCGGCGTCGCACCATCCCTGGAACCGCAGGAGTGGGACGCGATCGAGCGGGAAGGTCTTGAGCTGGCGGCCCAAAGGCGGCGACGCGGGATATGAGCGTTGTTCGTCAGACCTTCCGAGCACGACGCGATCTTGTCGAGACGATCGCCCACCTGGCGGAGCACAGCGAAGACGCCGCCCGTCGGTTCCGCGTGGAGGCGAGGGCGACCTTCGAGCGGCTCGCCTCACTGCCGGGACTCGGGGCTCGATATCGGCCGAATGATCCGGCTTACGCCGACTTGCGCTATGTCCCCGTCTCGAGATTTCGCAACCACATCGTCTTCTTATCGGCCGCGGGCCGGCGGGATCGAGGTCATCCGGGTGTTGTACGGGGCGATGGACCTGGACTCCGTGCTCGCCGAGGAGTTCGGGATCTCCGACGACGACGACCCGAGTGTCTGATTTCGTGAAGACGCCCCGCCGTATGGATCGAAGTAGATTCCGGGCCACGGTTGGCTTAGGATAGGGCCTCCTTGAACGGATGTTGGACATCGCAACACCAACGCCGACCGGCCCCCTCCCGCCGGTCGTGGGGGCCGTCGCCGCATGGGTGCCGTTTCGAGGCGGTGGAGGCGCGGGGCATGGGCGGTCGCGACCCTGATGGTCGCGGTCGCGTCGGCGCGCGCGGGCGAGGGGGACGCGGGCGATCCCGCAACCCAGGCCGAACGGATCCGGTTCTTCGAACAGGAAGTCCGGCCGCTGCTGGTCGCCAAGTGCCAGTCGTGCCACGGCGGCGAGAAGCAGAAGGGGGGCCTGCGGCTGGACTCGCGCGAGGCCCTGACGGCCGGCGGCGAGTCGGGGCCGGTCGTCGAGCCGGGGAAGGTCGACGAGAGCCCGCTGATCGACGCCGTGCGGTATGAGGGGTTGGAGATGCCCCCCGACGGCAAGCTGGCCGACGCCGAGATCGCCGCGCTGTCGCGATGGGTCGCCGAGGGGGCCGTCTGGCCCGGCGGCGACGTCACGGCCGACGCCCCCCGCGCCGCGAAGGTCGAGAAGGCCGACGCCTCGTTCTGGTCGTTCCAGCCGCTGAAAGACGTCGAGCCGCCCGGCCTGGAGGCGTTCGCCGGCACGGCCTGGGGAGCCTGGGCGCGGAACCCGATCGACGCCTTCGTGCTGACGACCCTGGCCGAGAACCGCCTCACGCCCTCGCCCGAAGCCTCGAGGCGCGAGCTGATCCGCCGCGTCACGTTCGACCTGACCGGCCTGCCGCCGGGGCCCGAGGAGGTCGACGCGTTCCTCGCCGACGAGTCCGCGGACGCTTACGAGAAGGTGGTCGACCGCCTGCTGGAGAGCCCGGCCTACGGCGACCGCTGGGGCCGGCACTGGCTGGACGTCGTCCGCTACGCCGAGTCCGACGGCCACAACGCCGACGTCTACCGCCCCCAGGCGTGGCGGTATCGCGACTACGTCGTCCGGTCGTTCAACGCCGACAAGCCGTATGACCGCTTCGTCGCCGAGCAACTGGCCGGCGACGAGCTGGCCCCCGGCGACCCCGACGCGACCGTCGCCACCGGCTTCCTCCGCCTCGGCCCGTATGAGGACAACCAGCGCGACGTGCGCGGGCAGTGGTCGGACATCCTCAACGAGATGACCGACGTGGCCGGCGAGGCGTTCCTCGGCCTGAGCATCGGCTGCGCCCGCTGCCACGACCACAAGTTCGACCCCATCGCCCAGACGGACTACTTCCGCCTCCGCGCCTTCTTCGCCCCCATCCTGCCGCTGGACGACCTGCCGCTGTATGACGCCGCGGCGAAGGAGGAGTACGAGGCCAGGCTCGCCGCCTGGAACGACGCGACGAAGGACGTCCGCGCGAGGCTCGACGAGCTGGAGGCGCCGTATCGCAAGAAGTTGGAATATGACGCCGTGATCAAGTTCACGGCCGACCTGCGGGCGCTCCTGGACCGCCCCGACGCCGAGCTGCCCCCCTACGACCGCCAGATCAAGGCGATGGCCTATCGCCAGGTGGTCGACGACCGCGACGGCCCCATCCCCGCCGCGACCGTCAAGGAGGCCGACCGCGCCCGCTGGAAGGAGCTGAACGACGAGCTGAAGAAGCGGACCGCGAGCAAGCCGGCCCCGCTCCCCGTCGCGCTCGGCGTGAAGGACGTGGGCCCCGAGGCCCCGCCGACGACCGTCGCCGGCTCGCGCAAGGCGACCGGGCCGATCGCGCCCGGCTATCCCTCGGTCGTCGAGCCGACGACGCCCGACATCGCCCCGACGGCGACCTCGACGGGCCGGCGGTCGGCCCTGGCGGCCTGGCTGAACGAGCCCGACAACCCGCTGACGACCCGCGTGATCGTCAACCGCGTCTGGCAGAACCACTTCGGCCGGGGGATCGTGGCGACGTCGAACGACTTCGGCCGGCTGGGCGAGGCCCCGTCGCACCCGGAGCTGCTCGACTGGCTCGCCCGCCGGTTCGTCGCCGACGGCCGCCGGTTCAAGGCGCTCCACCGGCTGATGGTCACGTCGGCCGCGTACCGCCAATCGGCGTTCCGCCCCGAGAGCGAGGCCGAGGAGGCCCGCCTGATCGACCCGGCGAACAGGTATTTGTGGAAGCGACCCGTCCGCCGCCTGGAGGCCGAGGCGATCCGCGACGCCATGCTGGCCGTGACCGGCGAGCTGTCCCCCGCGCGCGGCGGGCCGGCGGCCGACGCGACCTCGCCCCGGCGGTCGGTCGACTGCAAGGTGATCCGCAACCGCCGCGACCCGGTCCTCGACGCATTCGACTCGCCCGACGGCTTCAACAGCGCCGGGCTGCGGAACAGCACCACGACCGTCACCCAGACGCTCCTGCTCATCAACGGCCCCTGGGCTCTGGATCGGGCCAAAGCCTTCGCCGCGAGGCTCGAACGCGACGCCCCCGACGACGATCGCGCCCGCGTCGCCCTGGCCTACCGCCTGGCCCTCGCCCGCGAGCCCGACGCCGACGAGGTCGCCGACGGCGTCGCCTTCCTGGGCCGCGGGGATCGCCGTGAGGCGCTGGCGGATTATTGTCATGTGTTGTTGAATTCGAGCGAATTCTTGTATGTGGATTGAACGGTTTGATCGTCTTCCCCCCTCGCGGGGGAAGACAGACCGCGAAGCGGTCAGATGAGGGGGACGGCGTGCGAGCCGGCCGTCGGGCCGCAAGGCCGGCCCGTTGGGCGGGCCTCCGAGGCCCGACGGGGCCCGTGCTTCGCGTCCCCCTCATCCGGCCCTCCGGGCCACCTTCCCCCGCGAGGGGGGAAGGACGTTCATCGCGGCCGAGAGGCTTCCCGAGGAGACGACGCCATGACCCGCCCCGTCCCCCACGCCACGACGCCGACCTCGCGCCGGGAGTGGCTGCTCCAGGCCGCCGCGGGCTTCGGCGCGCTGCCGCTGCTGGACCTGATGGCGAAGGAGTCGGGGGCGTCGGCCCCGTCGTGGGCGGTCCCCGCCACGGCGAAGAGCTGCATCTTCCTGTTCATGGAAGGCGGCCCGAGCCAGATGGACCTGTTCGACCCCAAGCCGCTGCTGAAGGAGCTGGCGGGGAAGCCGATCCCGCCCAGCTTCAAGCCGGTCATCACGCCGATGGGCGAATTCTACTCGCCGATCCTGCCGTCGCGGCGGACGTGGAAGCAGCACGGCGAGAGCGGCGCGTGGGTCTCCGACTGGCTGCCGCACACGGCCGAGATCGTCGACGACCTGGCCATCGTCCGGTCTTGCTGGGCGGACGGGCTGAACCACGTCAACGGCGTCTGCCAGATGAACACCGGGTCGACCCGCAGCGGCCGGCCCTCGCTGGGGAGCTGGGTGAGCTACGGCCTGGGGACCGAGAACCAGGACCTCCCCGCGTTCGTGGTGCTCCAGGACTACCCCAAGTCGCTGGTGGCCGGCGGCCCGCGCAACTGGGGGACCGGGTTCATGCCGGCGACCCACCAGGGGACCCGCTTCGACGGCGTCGACGTCCCCGTCGCCAACCTCCGCCCCCCCGCGACGATCGCCGGCGGCCGTCAGGAGGCCAAGCTCGCCCTCCTGGACCGGCTCAACCGCCGCCACCAGGACCCCCGCGCCGACCAGACCGAACTCGACGCCCGCATCAAGAGCTACGAGCTGGCCTACCGCATGCAGGCCGAGGCCCCCGACGCCGTCGACCTGTCGCTCGAATCGGCCGAGACGCGAGCCCTCTACGGCATGGACGATCCCGTCACCGAGGGGATGGCCCGCAACTGCCTGCTCGCCCGCCGGCTGGTGGAGCGCGGCGTCCGGTTCGTGCAGATCTACTGCGGCGCGGGATCCAAATGGGACTCGCACCAGGACCTGGAAGGCAACCACGGCCGATGCTGCCGGTCCAGCGACAAGCCCGTCGCCGCGCTCGTCAAGGACCTGAAGCGCCGGGGGCTGCTCGACCAGACGCTGGTGGTCTGGGGGGGCGAGTTCGGCCGCACGCCGATGTCCGAGAAGGGGGACGGCCGCGACCACAACGCCAACGGCTTCACGATGTGGATGGCCGGCGGCGGCATCAAGCCCGGCATCACCCTGGGGGCGACCGACGAGGCCGGCCTGCACGCGATCGAGGACCGCCTGCACGTCCATGACCTCCACGCCACGATCCTCCACGCCCTGGGCGCCGACCACACCCGGCTGATCTACCGCCACCAGGGCCGCCCCGAACGCCCCACCATCAACGAGGGCCAGGTCTGCAAGAAGCTGCTGGCCTGAGCGCCGAATGCGATCGGCCTTGACGCGCCCGACGCTCCGGATGAAGATCCCCGATGGATGAGGTAGGCTCCATCGTCTCGCTTCGGGATGCGCCAGGGAGGGCGTCGCCGTGCTTCGATCCGCAGCCGTTCGAATGGGCCTGGCGCTGCTGGGCGGGCTTGGGTGCTGGGCGTCGTCGGCCTGGGCATCTTCTTACAAGATCACCGACCTGGGCGGCCCCGACGGCCGGCTCGCGTACACCTGGGGGCTGTCGCTCAACAACCGCGGCCAGGTGGCGGGGGCGTGGGCGGAAAACAGGCCGGCGAGCCCTTCGGTCGCGACCGAGTACCACCCGTACTTCTACGACCCGACGCAGGGCGGCAAGGTGACGCTGCCGGCCGTCGTCTCGCCGAGCGGCGACGACCCCGGCGGCTACGACCGGCGCTACGTCGGGTACACCTACACGGGCCTGAACGACGCCGGCCGCGCCGTGACCGACTCCCGCGACGGCGCGATGAGCTTCGACGCCGCCAGCGGCCGGCTCGCCCCGGTCGCCGGGACCGCCGGGTTCCTGTCCGACTCGGGCGCGATGGTCGGCACGAAGCAAGTCGACCCGATCGGCGGCGTGGCGAACTTCGTCCCCGTCTCCTCGCAGGACGGCCGGGTGGAGGAGCTGGGCCTGCCGCCGGGGGCCGTGGGGGCTCAGGTCCAGGCGATCAACGACGTGGGCGACGTCCTCGTCCGCGCCGCGATGTCGCCCGGCGTCTTCAACCGCTATTTCGTCCTGAGCGGCGGCGGGACCTGGACCGACCTGGGGGCCGCCTACGGCACGGCGATCAACGACCGCGGGGTCGTCGCGGGCAACCTGGGATACAGCCCCGAAGGCACGCCCTCGCACGCGGCCCTGATCGCGCCCGACGGGACCGCCACCGACATCGGGGCGCTGCCGGGCGACTCGTACGCCTCCGCCTATGGGATCAACAACCGCGGGGAGGCCGTGGGCCTGTCCTTCCCGGAGAACGCCAACTGGATGTACCGCGGCTTCCTGTACAAGGACGGGAAGATGATCGACCTGAACGACCTGGTCGATCCCGCGAGCGGATGGTCGATCCGGTGGGGGCTGGCGATCAACGACCTCGGCCAGATCCTCGCGCTCGGCGTCTTCGACGACCGGGAGGGGATCGCGCTGCTGACCCCCGACGGCATGGACGCCCCCCCGGCCCCGGCCTTCCCGGACCTGCCCGAGGTGCCCGTCCCCGAGCCGTCGACGCTCCTGGTCTTCGGCGGCCTGGCGCTGGGCGTCGGCCTCGCCCGGAGGGGCCGGCGGGCCTGATCGACGGGGGCGTGCGGATCATCGCCGGCCGTCATGGCCTGGACCTGGGGGTCTCCACCTCGCCCGACCCTCCGGACGATGCTGTCGGGCACGATTTGCATGGGGAAGGGGCGGAAACGAGCCCGTCGTCCCGGCACGGCATGGATGGCCGAGGCTTTATGATTGGCGTCGGCGCGGGGGCTCGGTTAGGATGGTCGCGACGCGGGCCGTCGACGGGCGGCCGATGCGGTCCCTCCCACCTGGATTGCAACGCCTCGGGATGGGGATGAACCCGGCCGGGGCGTCCCCACTCCATCACCATCAGGAGACAGCGCCGTGACCGAGCGACCTTGCGCGAACGACGGGGCCAGCCGGCGGGGGTTCTTGAAGGAGACGGCGGCCGCGGCGGGGGCGGCGGCGCTGGCGGCGTCGTGGACGCCGATGGTCCACGCGGCGGGGAGCGACGTCATCAAGGTCGGGCTCGTCGGCGCCGGCGGGCGCGGCACCGGCGCGGCCGAGCAGGCCCTCACGGCCGACAAGGGGACGCGCCTCGTCGCGATCGGCGACGTCTTCGGCGACCGGATCGAAGAGTCGCTCTCGGCGCTGAAGGGGCTCTCCGTCGGCCCGCAGGTCACGGTCGACAAGGACCACACCTACACCGGGTTCGACGCCTACAAGCAGGTGATCGACCAGGTCGACGTGGTCCTGCTGGCCACCACGCCCCACTTCCGGCCGCTGCACACCGCCTACGCCGTCGAGAAGGGGGTCCATGCGTTCGTCGAGAAGCCGATGGCCGTCGACGGCCCCGGCCTGCGCAAGTTCCTGAAGGCCGTGCAGGACGCCAAGGCGAAGAACGTCGCCATCGTCAACGGCTTCTGCTGGCGGTATCACCCGCCCCGCCGCGCCACGATGCAGCAGGTGTTCGACGGCAAGATCGGCGAGATCCGCGCCATCGAGACGACGTACAACTCGTCGGGCGTGTGGGAGCCCCGCAAGACCCGCGAGCAGTGCAATTCGGACATGGAGTACCAGCTCCGCAACTGGTACTACTACAACTGGCTCTCCGGCGACCACATCGTCGAGCAGGCCATCCACGGCCTGGACACCATGGGCTGGGCCATGGGCGACAAACTCCCCGAGCGCTGCTTCGGCGTGGGCGGCCGGCAGTCGCGCACCGACGGGAAGTACGGCAACATCTACGACCACTTCTCGCTCGTCTACGAGTACGAGAACGGCGTCCGCGGCTATCACCAGTGCCGTCACTGGGTCAACACGGCCAACCGCGTGAAGGACTACATCCTGGGCAGCGAGGGGACGTGCGACGTCTTCGGCAACGCCCTGGCCGGCAAGACGAAGTGGAAGTACGCGAAGGACACCGGCGACAAGAAGACGTACGACATGTACCAGGTGGAGCACGACGAGATGTACGCCGCGCTCCGCGAGGGGAAGATCCTCAACAACGGCGAGCAGGCGGCGAACTCGACGCTGCTGGGCCTGATGGGCCGGGCCGCGGCCTACACCGGCGAGATCATCACGCCGGAGCGGATCCTCGACTCCACCGAGGACCTCAGCCCGCCGTCCTACGCCTTCGGCCCCGACCCGCTGCCGGTCGCGCCGATCCCCGTGCCGGGGTTCACGAAGATCATCTGATCCGGCCCGTCGGCCCCCGCCCGCCCTCGTCGCGGCGGGGGCCGACGCCCGCTTTACGTCGCCGCGCCGGCGCGTTGTAATCCGGGGTGTCTCGAATCGAGTGACGCCCCGCATCGACGCACCAGGAACGGAACGACGCCATGGCCGACACGCCCGAGGGGGCCATCCCGCCCGCGCCCGCCTTCGACCCGGAGGATCCCCCCCCCGCCGAGGTCGTGGCGCCGGCGGCCGAGGCCGCCGCCAGGGCCGAGCCCGTGCCGGCGACGGCCGTGGACCTGCACGTCAAGCTCGGGCCGCTCCAGGACCCCGACGTGAAGCGTCCGCGCGCCGCGCAGGTCTGGGCGTGGGCGATGGCCGGCGGCGGCCTGGCCGGCCTGGCCGCCTGGCTGCTGGGCGAATACGCCCTGGACTGGTTCTCGCCCGAGCTGATCTCGGCCTCCGCCGGGGGCCGGATGGGGGGGCCGGACGCCCCCACGCCCGACACCACGCGGATGGCCGCCGTCAAGAACGCGGCGCTGGCGTTCGGCCTGCTGGGCTCGCTGCTGGGGGGCCTGCTGGGGGTGGCCGGCGGGATGATCCGGCCCTCGCTGCGGGCGGGCCTGGCCGCCGGGCTGGTCGGGGCCGCCCTGGGGATGGCCGCCGGTGCCTCCGCGTCGCTGGGCGTGCTGCCGGTCTACAACCGGATCCTCAACCGCCCGGGGGCGGCGGACGCGGAGGTCCTCTGGGCGATCACCGCGCTGGGCACCGTCTGGGGCGCCGCCGGCGCCGCGGGGGGGGTCGCGTTCGGCCTGGGGATGGGGGGGTGGCGTCGCGCCGCGGCCGGCCTGGTCGGCGGCGCGCTGGGCGGCCTGCTGGGGGCCGTCGCCTTCGAGATGGTCGGCGCGATCGCGTTCCCCCTCGCGGCCACGACCCAGCCGATCTCCGAGTCCCAGGAATCCCGCCTGGTGGCCCGCGCCCTGGTCGCGCTGTTCGTCTCCGCCGGCGTCGCCGCGTTCGTCGCGCCGACGCGGTTCGAGGGGACGCACGAGCATCCGGCCTGAACGGGGCCCTCGGCGGCCTGGCGATCCTCAGGCCGGGTCGGGGTCGTCGGCCGGCTTCGGCCCGCCGCCCCCGACCACGCGCCGGGGGTCGACGAGCGCCCAAAGAACCATGCCGACCAGCGCCAGGCCGACGTAGATCCAGAAGCCGGGCTCCCACTTGGCCCGGCCGGTGCGGCCGGCGTCCTTCATGACGTCCAGGAACCGGCCGAAGAACGCGGGCGAGGCGATGCCGCCGACGTTCCCGATCATGTTCATGAATCCGAACAACGCCCCGACGTGCCGGCCGCTCACCTGCGTCGCCGCGGCCCACCACGACGGCATCTGGACCTGCACGCCGAAGCACGCCGCGGCCACCAGCGCCGTCGACAGCACGGGCGAGTCAACGCAGAGGCTCCCGCCCAGCGCCGCGGCGGCGAGCCCCGCCCCCAGCACGGCCTGGAGCGTCCGCCCCCAGCGCCGGCCGGCGCGGCCCCGGGTCAGGCGGTCGGTCAGCCACCCGCCCAGCAGGCAGCCGACGGCCCCCGTCCCCAGCACGCAGCTGGAGTACCATCCCGAGTCGCTCGCCGAGACCCCGCGGGCCTCCTGGAGGTACTTCGGATACCACGAGATCAGCAGGTTGTAGGTCGCCGCCATCGTCACCATCGCCAGCCCCAGCAGCCAGACGTCGGGCGAGCGCAGGACCAGCCGCCAGGGGATCGGCTCGTGGGCCGGCGAGACGTCCGCGCCGCGGCGACCCTCGGCGATCAGCCGACGCTCGGCCTCGTTGGTCGCGGGGTGGGACTCGGGGTCGTCGCGGAACCACCACCAGAACGCGAAGGCCCAGCCCGCGCCGACCAGCCCGAAGACGGCGAACGTCTTCCGCCAGCCGACGGCGTCCATCAGCCACTGGCTCACGAACGGCGAGAACGTCCCCCCCATCAGCATCGAGGTCGCCACGAACGCCTGGGCCCGCCCGCGGACGGCGTCCGAGAACCAGACCCGCAGCACCCGCGCCGAGTTCGGCAGCGCCCCGGCCTCCCCCGCGCCGAACAGGAAGCGGATCGCCAGCAGGCTCCACAGCCCCCAGGCGAAACCCGTCAGCGCCGTGAAGGCCGACCACCAGACCACGATCCGCGTCAGCACCCCGCGCGACCCGTATCGGTCGCCCCATCGCCCCGTCGGGATCTCGAACAGGACGTAGGAGATGCTGAACGACGCGTAGACCCATCCCATCCAGGAATCGGAGATCCCCAATTCTTTCTGGATGACGGGCCCCGCCTGGCCCATGCAGACGCGGTCCAGGTACAGGACGAACGTCATCGCCGCCAGGAACGCCAGCACGCCGTACCGGACGCGCGTCGGGGATTCGATCGGGACCGTCATCGGCGGGTCGGCTCCTCGGCGAGCGGGGCGGGGCGGGATGGGGATGGATGGCCGGGCGGGCGTCCTTCTCCTCTCGCGGAAGGAGGCGGCCGTCGGCGGAACCGTTCGGCACGAGGCTTGTACAATCTCCGAAGCCCCCTCTCCCGCCGGGAGCGGGCGGCCGCGCAGCGGCGGGTGAGGGTCGTCGGAGCGCGGAGGGCATGTCGGCCGCGTAAGATCCAGGCGGGCCGACGATCGACGTCCTTCTCTCCTTGAGGGAGAAGGTGGCCGAAGGCCGGATGAGGGGTCGACCGCCATGGCGCCCCCTCATCCGAATCGACTTCGAGCCCCGCGACCGTCGGTCGCGCCACCCATCATCCGCCCCTCCGGGGCACCTTCTCCCTCAAGGGGAGAAGGGTTCGTCCGCCCCGCCCGCTCCGAAATCCGACGACCCTCACCCGGCCCTTCGGGCCGCCCTCTCCCGGCGGGAGAGGGGACTGCAAGCGGACCTCGCCAGGCGGCTTCTCCCGCGAGGGGCCGGGTCGTCACTTGCCGCGCGAGGCCGCCTCGGCGCGGGCGCGGGCCAGGACGCTCTCGATGGTCACGGGGCGGCCGTCCTGGCGCTTGCTCTCGTCGGCGGCCTCCATGAAGGCGAAGATTTCCAGCGTCTCCTCCGGCGAGACGGGGGCCTCGCCGCTCTTGAAGAACTTGACGATCTCGGCGACGAGCGGCTGGTAGCCGACGTAGCCGCCGCTCTGGCCGATCCCCTTGGCGCCGAAGACCGTGGCGCCGAAGTCGTGCGGCGCGCCGTCGCGGATGCCGCGGAAGGTGCCGATGCGTCCCCCCTTCCACACGCCCACCGCCAGGTCGGACCCGGGGGTCGTGGTCCTCGACACCGACTCGCAGCCGGTCCCCAGGATGGTGAACAGGGTCTCGACGCCGTGGACGCCGTACCAGAAGAAGTCGGGGACGTGCTCCTCCAGCTCGCACGGGCTGTAGGCGTCGCAGCCGGCCACGTCGCCGAGCTTCCCGGCGCGCATCGCGGCGATGCCCGGCGAGAACCTCAGGGCCGAGCTGGAGAAGACCGGCGTCCCGGTCTCCTTCGCCAGCTCGAAGATCTCGACCGCGTCGGCCAGGCTGCCGGCCACGGGCTTGTCGATGAACATCGGCTTGCGGGCCTTGAACACCGGGCGGGCCTGCTCCAGGTGCGGGCGGCCGTCGACGCTCTCCAGGAAGACGACGTCGACCTTCCCCAGCAGGGCCTCGATCGAGTCGACGACCTCGACGCCGTACTCCTCCTTCAGCGTCTTCGTGTACTCGGGGACGCGGTCGCGGCTGGACGGGACGTCCGGGCTGCCGCCGGGGAACGCGGCCACCACGCGCACGCCGGCGACCTCGGGCGGCGCCTTGGGGTCGTTCAGCAGCTTCGTGAAGGCGACCGCGTGCGAGGTGTCCAGGCCGATGAGCCCCGCCTTCAGGACCTTCTCCGCCGGGGCGGGCTCCTCCGCGGCGGGCGCCGGCGCGGCGAGGAACGGCAGGGTCAGCGCGGCCGACAGGGCGATCCGAACGTTCATGATGCTTCCTTCTGGACCGGTCGAGACGGGATCATCCACGGGCGTGATTATCCCCGGATCGGTCCTCGAAGGCCAGAACCGTTGGGCCCCGGATCGCGGCTCGATTACGATGGGGCGATATCGCGCCCCCCGGGCCGGGACACGTCACCGAGAGGACCGTTCATGCCTCCGCCCCCATCCCTCGCGAGCCGGGCCCGCCTCATCCTGGGCCTCGCCCTGACGGTCGCCGCCCCGGCGACGGCCGGCGAGCCGACAATGACCGTCGAGGTCGACCTCCGCGACCTGCCCAGGCGGCTCGTCCACGCGACCATCGACGTGCCGTGCAAGCCCGGCGAGGAGCTGGCCCTGTGGCATCCCAAGTGGATCCCCGGCACCCACGCCCCCTGCGGCGCCAACGAGCCCGTCGCCGGCCTTCGGGTCTTCGCCGCCGACGGCTCGCCCGTCCCCTGGCGCCGCGACGACCTGGAGCTGTACCGCATCGTCTGCAAGGCCCCCGAGGGGGCGACGTCGCTCCGCGTGAAGCTCGACACGATCACCAACGACGCCGCCATCGAGGCGGCCGGCCACCTCACGTTCGGCGACGCCAGGGTCGGCGTCGTCAACTGGTCCACCTGCATCCTCTATCCCGAGGGCCCGACCGCCGCCGAGACGACCGTCGCCCTCTCGACGCGCCTCCCCGACGGCTGGAAGTACGCCACGGCGCTGAAGACCGAGGCGAACGCCGACGGCCTCGTGCGGTTCAGGCCCGCGTCGCTCGTCGAGGTGATCGACTCGCCGCTGATCGGCGGCGTGCATTTCAGGACGACGAAGCTCGACGCCGGCCCGTACCCGCCGGCGTCCTTCAACCTGGCCGCCGAGTCGTCCGAGGCGCTGGAGCTGCCGCCCGAGACGATCGCCAAATACTCCCGCGTCGTCCGCGAGGCGTGCGCCCTGTTCGGCTCGGCCCACTACGACGCGTTCCAGTTCCTCACCACCCTGAGCGACGAGCTGGGATACCTGGGCCTGGAGCACCTGACGTCCAGCATCAACGGCGTCCGCGAGCGCGACCTGATCGACGACTCCCGCCGCGTGGGATGGGTCGCCAACCTCATCCCCCACGAATACGTCCATTCGTGGTGCGGCAAGTACCGCATCCCGGCCGGCATGGCGACGAAGTCCTACCACGAGCCGATGGCCACCCGGCTCCTGTGGGTCTACGAGGGCCTGACGGAATACCTCGGCGAGGTCGTCATGGTCCGCTCCGGCCTGGTGAGCCCGGACGACTACAAGAGGACGCTGACGCACACGATCGAGGGCCTGATGCACCAGCACGGCCGGCGCTGGCGGCCCCTGGACGACACGGCCGCGGCGACGTCCTTCCTCCGCGCCCCCAGCGCCAACTGGAACGTCCTGCGGCGCGGCCAGGACTACTACATGGAAGGCTGCCTCCTCTGGATGGAGATCGACGCCACGATCCGCGAGAAGACCGCCGGCGCGAAGTCGATCGACGACTTCTGCCAGACGTTCCTCGGCGGGCCGACGAAGCCGGAGAAGATCGACCCGTACACGTTCGAAGACGTCGTGGCCGCCCTGAACGGCGTGGTCGAGCACGACTGGGAGGGGTTCCTCGAAGGGCGGGTCTCGAAGCCGCTGGAGGAACTGCCGCTGGAGTTCGTGAGCAAGCTCGGCTACCGGCTGGAGTACGGGGCGGGCCCGGAGGCGACCTACAAGGGCCGTCGCGGCGGGGGCGGGACGGCCGCGCGGCACTCGCTGGGCCTGGCCTTCGACGCCGACGGCACCATCGCCGACGTCGTCCTCGGCTCGCTCGCCGAGAAGGCCGGCCTCGCGAAGGGCCGCAAGGTCCTGGCGATCAACGACCGCCTCTTCAGCGCCGAGGCCCTCCGCGACGCCCTCACGGCGAGCGTCGAGCGCGGCAAGGTCGACCTGACGCTCGCCGACGGCGACCGCCTGTCCACGCTCTCGCTGGCCTACCGCGACGGCGTCAAGAACCTGGCCCTCGTCCGCGACGACTCCAGGCCCGACGTCCTCGGCGAGATCCTCAAGCCCCGTGATGCGAGCGGCGAGGCCGAGGTCGAGGAGAGGAAGCCCGAGGAGCCCGCGAAGCCCGCCCCGGAGCATCCCAAGGGCTACGTCTCTTGCAAGACGCCCCGGCCCATCGACGTCGACGGCAAGCTCGACGAGGACGCCTGGCGTGCCGCGCCGTGGACCGATGCGTTCGTCGACATCGAGGGCGACCGCAAGCCGCGCCCGCGGTTCGAGACCCGGGTGAAGATGCTCTGGGACGACGAACACCTCTACATCGCCGCGAAGCTCGACGAGCCCCACGTCTGGGGGACGCTGAAGGACCACGACTCGGTCATCTTCCGCGACAACGACTTCGAGGTCTTCATCGACCCCGACGGCGACAACCACGACTATTATGAAATCGAGATCAACGCGCTCGACACCGAGTGGGACCTCTTCCTCCCGAAGCCCTACCGCGACGGCGGCCCGGCCGACAACTCCTGGGAGATCCCCGGCCTGAAGACGGCCGTCGCCGTACAGGGGACGCTCAACGACCCGTCGGACGTCGACGAGGGATGGACGGTCGAGCTGGCCATCCCCTGGAAGGCCCTGGCCGGGCGCGCCGGCCGCCCCGCGCCCCCGAGCGACGGCGACCGGTGGCGCATCAATTTCTCGCGCGTGGAATGGCTCCACGAGGTCGTCGACGGCCGGTATCGGAAGGTCCCCGAGAAGCCCGAGGACAACTGGGTCTGGTCGCCCCAGGGGGTCGTCGACATGCACCGACCCGAGACGTGGGGATATCTCCAGTTCTCCACGCAGCCCCCCGGCGGCGAGCCCGTCGCCTTCCGCCCCGACCACGCGTATCCCGCGAAGCGAAGGCTGATGCAGGTCTACCACGCCCAGAACGCCTACAGGCGGAACAACGGCGCCTGGTCTTCCCGGGTCGAGCCGCTGGACCTCCCCGACGCCCCCGACGGCCTCCCCGAGCCGACCGTCGTCCTCACCCCCGAGGGCTACGAGGCGTCGCTCACCTTCACGCCCGAGGGGGGGGCCGCGGAGACCTGGACCGTGCGGCAGGACTCGCGGCTGGCGCGCAAACCCTGACGGTCCGTCAGTCGGGCAGGGGACGGCCGCGGGTCTCGGGGGCGAACGGGACGACGGCCAGGCCGAGGACGTAGATGAACGACATCAGGATCGCCGCGCGCGAGTACCCTCCCGCCCCGGCCGCCAGCCGCCCCAGCAGGACCGGCGCGGCGGCGGTCAGGTAGCGGGCTATGTTGTAGCAGAAGCCCATTCCCGTCGTGCGCAGGCGGGTGGGGTACAGCTCGGGGAGGTAGACCACGATGACGCCGAAGATCCCGCAGGTGCAGAAGCCCAGCAGCGGCAGCATCCAGTCGACGTCGGCCCCGCGCGACATGCCGCCGAACACCAGCCAGACCGAGGCCATCGCCATCGCGTAGGCGGTCGCGAACGCCTTCCGCCGGCCGAAGCGCACGGCGATCCAGGTGCAGAACGGCGCGCCGAAGAACGAGCCGACGTCCTGCAACAGCGTCCCGCGGCCGACGTGGCGGTCGGCCTCGGCCTTCCATTCGGCGAGCTTCGGGGCCGGGTCGTCGCCCGTCTTCGCGGCCCAGGCGCGGGCCAGGTCGTCGAGGTTCGCGGCCTCGACGGCGACCTCGCGGCGATGCTCCTGGAAGACGACGTCGCGGACGAGCTCCGGCGTGTACAGGCCGATGCTCCACAGGCCGACCTGGCCGACCATCCCCAGCGCCATGCCGATCAGGCTCCGGCGCCGCAGGACGGGATCGGCGAAGATGGCGCGGACGTCGCCCAGCTCGCGGCCGGGCTTCGGGTCGCGGCGGGCCTCGTCGCGGGCGCGGAGCCAGCGGTCGGGCTCGGGGACGCGGAAGCGGATCAGGACCAGCAGGACGCTGGGGATCACGCCGAAGAAGAAGAGGATCCGCCAGCCTTCCCAGCCGCCGACGCGCGACTGCGGGCCGACGAGCAGGCTGAGCGCCGAGCCCAGGATCGCGCCGATCGACGACGCCGCCTGGACCATCCCCAGGGCGATCGGCCGGAAGCGGGCGGGCATCGCCTCGGCGACCAGGGCGACGCCCGCGGCGTACTCGCCGCCGATCCCCATGCCGCAGAGGAAGCGGTAGGCCGCGAACTCGGGCCACGACCGGGCCAGGCCCGAGAGGCCGGTGAACACGGAGTACATCAGGATCGTCAGGGCCATCGTCCGGACGCGGCCGTAGCGGTCGCCGACCAGGCCGAAGACCAGGCCGCCGGTCGCCCAGCCGGCGATGAACAGGGCCGTCGCCCAGCCGGCGAGCGTCGGCAGCGTCGCGGGGTCGGCCCCGGCGGCCAGGTCGCGCAGGGCGGGGGTGCGCGCCAGGATGAACAGGCGCTGGTCCATGGCGTCGAACAGCCATCCCAGCGCGGCGGCCAGCAGGATCCAGCCGTGGGCGCGGGTCAGGCCCAGGCCCGCGGCGTCCGTCTCGGCCCCCTGGGCCGCGCCTCCCGTCGCCACGTCAGTCCGCCAGGCGGCGATAGCCGCCGGCGAAGTAGAGCAGGGGGTCGGCCTCGTCGTAGGCCGCGCCGCCGACGACCTCGCCGAGGAAGATCTCGTGGTCGCCGCCGGGGAGGACGTCGTAGAGCCGGCAGTCGGCGTAGGCCAGGCAGCCGGCGATGACGGGGGCGTCGGTGGCGTCCGTCGTCAGGTCGAGGCCCAGGAAGTCCTTGGGCCCGGGGCGGGCGAAGCGCCGCGAGACCTCCTCCTGGTCGCGGCGGAGGATGTTCACGGCGAAGCAGCGGTTGGCCTTGAGGAACTCCAGCGTCTGCGAACGCCTGTCGACGGCGACGAGGAGCAGGGGGGGATCCAGCGACAGCGACGTCACGGCGTTGGCCGTCAGCCCGTGCATCCCCATCGGGCCCCCCGTCGTGACCACCGTCACGCCGGTCGCGAACCGGCCCATCACCTTGCGCTGGATCAGCGAATCGATCGCCATGAGTCGCCCCTTCGTCCGGCCGAGCCTCGCGGGGCCGTCGCCCCGCGCGACCATTCTACACGAAGTCCGGCCGAATCCGGCGCGCCCGTGTAAGGACGCGGGGCGGCCCTCGTATCGGGAGGCGACGAGGGATCGAAGCCGCGCGAATCGTGCGGAATTCCTGCGTATCATCCAGCGATCCGTGGTATCTTGACGGCTGCGAGGAACGCCATGGCGGACGAGGACGTCGCACCATCTCCCCACGACAGCCGGACCCAGATCATGCCGATCACCGACACGCCGACCAGGGTCTCGATCATCGAGGGCGTCCGGGGCCGCGGCCCCGACCGCTGGGTGGAGTTCTACGCGATCTACAAGCCCATGCTCGTGGGATACTTCCGCAAGCAGGGCCTGTCCGACGGCGACGCCCAGGACATGGTCCAGGAGGTCTTCCTCAAGCTCTGCAAGCGGATCCACACCTACGACCGCGAGCGCACCCGGTTCCGCACCTGGCTGTTCACCGTGGCGCGGAACACGCTGATCGACCGCGCCCGCCGCGACCAGACCCAGCGCCACGCCGTCGACGGCTGGGTCAAGCGGGTGCTGGAGGAGGCCACCGGCGACGAGGAACGGCAGCGGCGGGAGTTCGAACGCTCCCACCACACCCGGATCCTCCAGTACGCCTTCGAGAAGGTGCGCCGGCGCTCCTCCGAGCGCGTCTGGAACTGCTTCGAGATGTCCGTGATCCAGGGAAAGCCGGGGGCCGAGGTCGCCGCCGCGCTGGGGGTCTCGGCGAACGTGGTGTACGTGAACTCGTGGCGGGTCCTCCAGAACGTGAAGGACCTCTGCCGGCGCTACGACGAGGACCTCAAGCATGACCCGGACGACCGCCTGCCCTGACGGGAGCGACCTGCTGGCGCTGGCGACCGAGGGCGTCGCCGCGCCGGCCGTCCGCTCCCACGTCGACGCCTGCCGGTCGTGCCTGCGCAAGCTCCGCCGCCTGAAGGCCGAGGTCGTCCACCTGCGATCCTCCATGGGCCGCCATCTCGGCCCCGCCCCGGCGACCGTCGTCCCGCGATCGGCCGCCGGGGGCGACTGAGCATCACTCGCCGTTCTCCAGCGCGAGGTCCCGGATGAACTCCAGGGCCTCCTCCAGCTCGCAGACGTCCGCGCCCGGCCGCCTCCCGCGCGAGTCCAGCTCGCGCAGGAGCATCAGGTCCTCGAACTCCTCGGACTGCTCCAGCCGCAGCCGCGCGCGGGCCCCGAGCGTCCCCTGCCGATAGGCCAGGGCGTCCATGTGCAGGGCGATCAGCGTCCGCGTGCGGGGCGTGATCGTCCCTTCCAGCGCCTGGAGGCCGGCGGCGACGTGGTCGGACGGGTCGATGGCCTTGCCGACGTCGTGCAGCAGCGCGGCGAGGATGAACTCCTCGTCGTAGCCCCGCTCCTCGCGGGCCAGCTCGAAGACCTGGAGGCTGTGGTACAGCGCATCCCCCTCCGGGTGATATTTGGGGTTCTGTTTCACGCCCTCCAGCGGCCGGAGGAGCAGGCGGTACAGCTCGAAGCGGTCGACGTGATCCTCGACCCGCTCGACCTCGAAATCCAGGTCGACGTCCGGGTCCTCGGCCTTGAGGAACGCCTCCAGCTCGGCGATCGAGGCGCGCTCGATGGCCTTGCCGGTGATGCTGCTCTTGAAGGCGTAGTGGGCCTTGTCCTCCGGGTAGATGGTCAGCTCGAAGGGGAAGCGGTCGTCCAGGTGGACGTGGGTGAAGACCCGCTCCTCGCCGAACTTGACGATCCGCTTGCGCTCGACGTCATAGGCCAGGCCGTGCTCGTCGAGGACGTCGGTGACCAGCGAGAGCGAGTCGCTGAAGACGTGGAGGTCGATGTCGGACCCGCGCCGGACGTGGCCCGTCCAGACGCTGCCGATCAGGCGGGGGCGGAACCGCGCCAGCTTGCGCATCATGCGGAGGGCCTCCAGCCGCATCTCGCGGAGGACGTCCAGGCGCTTGGGCCCCTCGTGCATGCGGGCCAGGGCCTGGATCTGGTCGCGGATCTCGGCGTTGGAGGGGAGGTCGGCCGGGCGGAATCGATGTTCGACCCCGAGCTGCTTGGCGGCCTTGCGCTTGGCGGTGAAGTATTCGGACTCGGATCGCTGGTACATCAACTGGGCGGCCAGGAAGGCGAGCTGGCGCCGGATGCGTTCGTCGGCCATGAGGAAGGTGCGTCGATTGGGCCCATCGAAGCGACGCCGGGCGGTGGGGCCGGAGGCCCCGAGAGGTAGGGTGACGTCCGAAACGACGTCGGCGAGGGGATCATATCCCTCGCCGACGTCGCGGGTCAAGTCCCTGGATGATAGGCCGCGGGGCGAAGGCCCATGAGGCTCGCCCCGCGCCGTTCCACCAATCAAGGAGTCGGCGTGCTCCTCACCAGGAGCGCGGTGATATAGGCGCCCGTGATCGTGGCCGGGGTCAAGACCGACGATTCGATGTACAGGATCGGATCGATCACGTCGCCGGCGGCGAAGAAGCTGCTGTACACGCCGTTGAGCGAGATCATCCGATCGTCGGCCCCGACCGCGAAGGTCAATCCCGTCGCGACGTCGGAACCGTTCACCCGGAGCTTGATGCCGATCGTCGGGCTCGACAATTGAGACCCCGAGAGGAGCAGATCGCCCATCAGGATCAGGCTGTAATTGCCGGTCTCCATGATGGTGAACGAGTCATCCAGGCCGGTGGTAGGGACGTCGTTCTGGCCGAGGACGAGCGGGATCACCATGGCGCCGGCCGAGCCGAATGCGACGTCCACGACGCCGCTCTCGCCCACCGCTCCGGTGGCCCCCGTGGCCCCGTCGGCGCCCGTCGCGCCGGTGGCCCCGTCGGCCCCCGTCGCACCCGTGGGGCCGTCGGCCCCCGTGGCCCCGGTGGCGCCCGTCGCGCCGTCGGCCCCGTCGGCTCCCGTCGCGCCCGTCGCACCATCGGCCCCCGTGGCCCCGGTGGCGCCCGTCGCGCCGTCGGCCCCGGTGGCTCCCGTCGCGCCCGTCGCACCATCGGCCCCCGTGGCCCCGGTGGCGCCCGTCGCGCCATCGGCGCCCGTGGCTCCCGTCGCGCCGTCGCCGCCCGTGGCACCCGTGGCGCCGTCGCCGCCCGTCGCGCCGTCGCCGCCCGTCGCGCCCGTGGCCCCGGTGGCCCCCGCCGCCCCGGTGGCACCGTCAGCCCCCGTCGCACCGGTGGCACCGGTGGCACCATCAGCCCCCGTCGCACCGGTGGCGCCGTCGGCCCCTGTCGCCCCGGTGGCCCCCGTCGCGCCGTCGGCCCCCGTCGCACCGGTGGCGCCGTCGGCCCCCGTGGCGCCCGTGTCGCCCGTGGCTCCCGTCGCCCCGGTGGCTCCCGTGGCCCCGTCCGCACCCGTCGGGCCGGTCGGCCCCGTCGGACCATCCGACGGGCCGGTGGCACCCGTGGCTCCCGTCGCCCCGGTGGCTCCCGTGTCGCCGATCGGGCCCGTGGCGCCCGTGTCGCCGGTGGCGCCCGTGGCCCCGGTGGCACCCATGTCGCCGGTCGCCCCGGTGGCACCCGTGTCGCCGATCGGGCCCGTGTCGCCGGTGGCACCCGTGGCACCCGTGGCCCCGGTGTCGCCCGCGGGGCCGGGTTCGCCTTGGGGTCCGGGGATCCGGATGTAGGTCAGGCCGATGGGCTGGAGCCGGCCGGTCCCGCTGGGTCGAGCCGCCCCCACGCGGGAGTAGGTGACGAAGCGCGGCTGGCCGCTGGCGAAGATTGTGCTCGGGGCGCCTCCTTCGGTCACGGCGCCGAGGGCGACCTTGAAGGTCCGCGAGCTGACGGCGACCGTCTGAGTCTCTTCGAAGAGGATGGTGGTGCGGGACCGGTCGTAGACGCGGAAGGTCAGCGTCACCTCGCCGTTGGCCACGCCGGCGATGCGGCCCCGGAAGGTCACCACGGGCACGGAGCCCGCCGATTCCGCGGCCGTCAAGGCCTGCGGCGTCGCCTGAGGCTGCACGATGTTGAGCCTCTGGACCAGCGCGTGCCGCAGCGCCCAGGGCGGCGTCTGGGATTCGAGGTTCGCCAACTGGGCGATCGGATTGGCGGCGTTCAACACCATCCGCTGTTCCAGGGCGAACTGGAAGGACGCCCTGTACTTGAAGCTCGGCCGCTTCTTCATGCTGATGTCCTCATCGATGCGACGCATTGACCCCATTGACGACGGCGAGACGGATCTATCGGCCAACCCTAGGACGTCCGACGGCGGGGGGAGAACGGCCCCGGCCGCCTGGGGCGGATTTTCCGACGACGTCCGCCGTCGCGCCCGCATTCCTCGCCCTCCCGGTCTCGATCCGGCCCGTCGCGCCTTATGGTCCCCCGGTGGACGCCGAACGGCCTGGCGCCCGCCGGGCGAAACATCGGGAGGATTCGCATGCACGTCCCAGGCTCGACCGTCTGCCTCGGCATGATCGTCAAGAACGAGGCCCCGGTGATCCGCCGCTGCCTGGCGTCGGTCCTGCCGTTCGTCGACTCGTGGGTGATCGCCGACACCGGGTCGACCGACGGCACCCAGGACCTGGTGCGCGAGGCCCTGGCCGACCGGCCGGGCGAGTTGATCGAGCGGCCCTGGGTCGACTTCGCGCACAACCGGAACGAGGTCCTGGAGGCCGCCCGCGGCCGCGCGACGTACACCTTCGTCATCGACGCCGACGAGGTCCTGGCGATCGACCCGGGCTTCTCCCGCCCGCCCCTGACGGCCGACTCCTACGACGCCGAGGTGGAGTACGGCCCCACCCGCTACCACCGCAAGCAGCTCGTGCGCAACGCCCTCCCCTGGCGCTACAAGGGGGTGCTCCACGAGTACCTGACGTGCCCGGAGGCCCGGACCTCGGCCTTCCTCCCCGGCGTCCGCACGGTCGTCAGCCACGACGGGGCGCGGGCGCGCGACCCGCTGACCTACCGCCGCGACGCCCTCCTGCTGGAGCGGGCCCTCCTCGAAGACCCCGACGACGCCCGCAACGTCTTCTACCTGGCCCAGAGCTACCGCGACGCCGGCGACCTCGACCTGGCGATCCGCCACTACCGCCGCCGCGCCACGATGGGGGGCTGGCAGGACGAGGTCTGGTTCTCGCTCCACCAGGTCGCCGTCCTGCGCGGGCGCCGGGGCGACCCCTGGCCGGAGGTCATGGCCGACCACCTGGCCGCCTACCAGTCCGCGCCCCACCGGGCCGAGCCGCTGTACCACGTCGCGATGCACCACCAGCACGCCCGCGACTTCCACACGGCCCAGATCTTCTTCCGCCAGGCCCTGCGGATCCCGACGCCGGCCTCCACCCGCCTGTTCGTCTGGAGGGCGATGTACGACTACCTGCTGGAGATGGAATACGGCGTCTCGCTGTACTACACCGACGACCACGCCGAGGCCGTGGCCGTGGCCGACCGGCTCCTGGCGCGCGGCGGCATGCCCGAGGCGATCGCGGCGCAGGTCGCCCGCAACCGCGACCTGAGCCTCCGGCGGGCCCCGCGGGCCGTCCTCGCCTGAGGGCCGCCGGCGAACCCGGGACCCATCTCGCTCGCCGGAATCTTCGATGAATTCGCTTGCGGACTCTCATCAATCGCCATAAGATCCATCGAAACGTCTACCAAGTCTCGGTCGCCGCCCTCTCGTTCGGAGGGTTCGCCCTATGGTCGCCCCCCCCCCCGTTCGAATTGGGCCCGACGCGTCGCCGCCTGGTCGACGCTCGTGGGGGTCGCCGTGGGCTGCGGCGAGAGTTCTGGGACCGACGAGGGATTGCTGCTCGCGCGGCTGGACCGATCGCGTGCGGCCCGGTCCTTCGCGTCGCAGGCCCATCAGCTTCCCGCGACCCTCGCCCACGGCCAGACGGTCCGCCATCGCTTCGCCCTGACGAACCCCACGGATCGGACGATCCGCCTGCGGAGGGCCGAGGCTTCGAAACCCTGCTGCTCCTCCATCCACCTTGAGTCCGACGTGCTCGCCGCGGGCGGTTCGACGGCCGCCGAGGTCGAATGGAGGGTCGGCCGGGCGACGGGCCGGAAGGCGACCGTCTTCACGATCGAGACCGACTCCGCCGACGATCCGACGATCGTCCTCAAGTTGATCGCCGACCTTCGGGCGGACTGGGAAGTCTCCCCCGCCTACGCTGGGGTGCCGAGGCTTCGCGTCGGCGAGGCGGGGGAGGTTCGCATGACGGTCGTCTCCCGTCGCGATGCGGCCGAGGGGTCAGGCCCGCCCGACGAGATCGAATCGGCCGCCCCCGTCCACGCCCGATTCGTCGAGCCGGCGCGCCCGGCCGTCGCGGTCGTGGAGGGGATCCGGGAAGAGTCGCGGGAGGTGGCGGCGACTCTCGAACCTTCGAACGCGATCGGCGTCCGTCGCGGGACGATCGGATTCCGGTGGAAGGACGGCCGGCGGGAGGCCTGGGACGTCTCCTGGGAGGTGGTGCCGCACGTCCAGGCCCATCCCTCGGCCTTGTTCCTGAGGAGGGGGGAGCCCGCGACGAGGTCGGTCACGGTCCGCTCGGCGGGCGGCCCGATCCGCATCCTCGGCGTGACGGGCCCGTTCCTGGCGGGCCGCCCTCCGACTCCGGACGTCGCGAGCGACGTCCACGAACTCTCGCTCAACCTCCTGGTCCCCCTCGACGCGGACGATGCGGCCCCCGTCGTCCACATCGCGACCGATTCCGAACGGCAGCCCAGCTTGGACGTGTCGGTGGTCCTGGCCCCCGCCCGGGAGAAGGAGGTCGATCGATGAAACGGGGACGTCGCGGCGGCTTCACCCTGATCGAACTCTTGACCACGACCGGGATCCTCTCCATCCTGATCGCGCTGGCGCTCCCGGCCGTCCAGTCCGCCCGCGAGGCCGCCCGACGCTCCACCTGCCTGGGCAACCTCCGCCAGATCGGCATCGCCCTCCAGTCCTACGAAGCGCTTCATCATGCATTTCCGCCGGCCCTGACGTCGCAGAAGCGCCACGACGGGGCGGACGCGACCCCCGGCGTCGATTATTTCGGCAAGTTCTCGTTCCTCTTGCGGCTTCTCCCACACCTGGAGCAATCGCCGGTCTTCGCGGCGATCAACTTCGACGTCGGCTGCGACTTCATGGACGGCCTCGGGACGGGCGAACCCTCCGCCCCATACTCGGGATTCCCGCAGAACACGACCGCCTACACCACGACGCTCGCCGCGTTCCTCTGCCCATCGGACGGGTCGCCGCCGGCGCGGGGGGCCGTCAACTATCGGGGCTGCACCGGCGAGGGGGGTGAGTACATCACCTCGGCCGAATTCCCCGACAGCGCCAACGGCGTCTTCCCGATCTTCGGGCGGGTCTCGTCGGCGCGGATCCCCGACGGCCTGAGCCACACCGTCGCCGTGAGCGAGCGGCTCCGGGGCTCCCTCGCCGCCGGCCCGAGCGCCACGCGGGACGCCTTACCGCTCCAGAGTCTCGCCATGACGGCCGACGACTTCCTGACGGCCTGCCGCATCGCCGCGCGCCCCGACGGGCCGCCGATCTCGTTCACCGGGAACGGCCGGTGGTGGGCGGTCACCGGCCTGGGGATGACGCTCTACTCCCAGACGCAGCCGCCCAACGGCCGCGTCCCCGACTGCCTGATGCTGGCCGGGGCGGCCGTCGGGATGACCACGGCCCGGTCCCACCACCCCGGCGGCGTCCACGCCCTCATGGCAGACGGCTCCACCCGCTTCGTCCTGGACTCCATCGCGCCCCCGACCTGGCGCGCCCTCGGCACCCGCAACGGCCACGAGTTGGCCGATTGAACCCTGGCCTCGGACCTCAAGACCTCGATTCAGGAGCCTTCGAACGCAACTCGCGAAATCGGTCGTCCTGGCGGCGTCGCTCGGGGGCCTGATCGCGGCCTATGCTCTCGATTCCCCCGCCGGCTCGCGGATCTCCGACGCCAGCCTGGCCCGGCTCCACGGGCTCTCCCCTGCACACAGTTCAAGACCCCTGGATGTGTGTTCCGGACAGAACATCGTATTGGGGCAGATCACCGCGGCGCAGTGCCTGGAAGCGGCCACCCCCGGGGCCCAATGTGTGAGCTGCGGGACGGGGCAATCGGTCATCGACCCGCTGACATTTGGCAACAAGCGTTCGACTGAAGCGACTAGGGCCTGTTGACGGTTCGGCCGTAAATCACATGGATTCCAGGATTTGCGGCTAGAGCGGCAGGGTCGCCCCGATGTCATAAGCGTCGTGCCGAGAAGGATTTGCGTCCCCATCCGTCAACACG
>Ga0209958_1000501_pt1 | contig 67546 bp, 77 predicted proteins | sample ThiBio_inoc_plan_FD_183942 | JGI IMG/M metagenome (GOLD analysis project Ga0209958, IMG submission 183942) | Wastewater bioreactor microbial communities from Cape Town, South Africa - Thiocy_inoc_plan (SPAdes) | ecosystem: Engineered > Bioremediation > Thiocyanate > Unclassified | place: South...
GATCGCCATGGTGAAACGGATCGCCCGCCCCTGGCTGGCGGCGGCCCTGCTCGCGGGGGCCGCCCCGGGGCCGGGCCGCGCCGGGCAGGACGCCCCCGCCGCGGGCGCCGGGCCGGTCGCGACGGCCCCGGCGCCCGCCCGGGTCGACGAATTGCCGTCGACCGTCTCGCCGACCATCGCCCGCTTCCTCCGCGAACGGGGCGACGCCCCCCCCGCCGCGGCCCCCCGGGGCACCGCATCCCCGCCGGCTCGCGCCGCCCGGGCGCCGTCGGGGCCCGTCCCGGCCGCCCCCCCGCCCGGCCCGGATCCGCTGGCCGCCGGCCTGGCCCTGAAGGCGGCGCCGTACGAGTCGGCCGACGTCCGGTTCCCGATCAACCTCGCCGCGGCGCTGAAGCTCGCCGACGCCCGGCCGCTCATCGTCGCCGCCGCCCAGGCGGGCGTCTGGGTCGCCGAGGCCGAGCTGACCCGCGCCAAGGTGCTGTGGGTGCCCGGCGCCGTCGTCGGCTTCGACTACACGCGGCACGACGGCGGCGGCCCCGACTTCAACAAGGGGATCATGACCGCCCCCAGCGTCAACTACTTCATGGCCGGCGCCGGGGCGGGCCTGTACGTCAACCTGACCGACGCCATCTTCGAACCGCTCGTCGCCCGTCGCGCCCTCGACGCCGCGCACTGGGACGTCCAGTCGTCCAAGAACGACGCCCTGATGCAGACGGCCGACGCCTACTTCCGGGCACACCGCTACCGCGGCGCCTACGCCGGCTCGCTGTACACCGTCGAACGCGGCCGCGAGCTGGTCGCCAAGATCGCCGGCCTCAGCGGCGACATCACCAACAAGATCGAGGTCGAGCGGGCCCGGAACGTCGTCGCCGACCTGGAGCAGCGAGCCGCGCTGGCCCGCCAGGAATGGCGCGTGGCCGGCGCCGACCTGACGCAGGTCCTCCGACTGGACCCCCGCGCCGTGCTGGACCTCCAGGAGCACGACCACGCCCAGATCACCCTGATCGACCCCGGCCGGACGCTCGACGACCTGATGCCCATCGCCCTGGCCAACCGCCCCGAGCTGGCCGCGAGGGTCGCCGAGGTCGGCGCCGCCGAGGCCCGCGTGCGCCGCGAGAAGATGAGGCCGGCCCTCCCCATCGTCACGCTCAACGGCTTCCAGCACCCCGGCTTCACCATGCAGGCGGGCGTCTTCGGCCTGGGCCCCAACGCCAGCCTCGACCAGTGGAAGGGGCGTTCCGACGTCTCCGTCCAGCTCCTCTGGCAGTTCGAAGGCTTCGGCCTGGGCAACCTCGCCCGGATCAAGCAGCAGCGCGGGCGGCAGTCCGACGCCATCATCGGATGGCGCAAGCAGCAGGACGCGGTCGCGGCCGACGTCACGCGGGCGCTGGCCCGGGTGCAGTCGGCCGCGGCTCGCGTGCTCCAGGCCGATCGCGCCCTGCGCACGGGCATCGTCACGTTCAACGGCCACCTGGAAGGGCTTGGCGAGACCCGCCGCCTGGGGAACGTGCTGGTCCTCTCGTTCCGGCCGCAGGAGGCCATCTTCACGCTCAACCTGCTGGACATCGCGTTCCACGAGTATTTCTCGACGGTCGCCGAATACAACCGCGCCCAGTTCGACCTGTTCCACGCGCTGGGCTACCCGGCGAGTGAACTCGCCCAGCTCCGCCCCCCCGGCGACGCCCTCCCGGTGGACGTCGAACGCCCCGATTACCTGCCGAGGGTCGGGGTCGGCCCGCCCCCCGCGACCCGCTAAGGAGTGCGATCATGCCCCGGAGAACGAACCTCGCGGCGCTGGCGGCCCTGGCCCTGGCGGCCGGGTCGGCGCGGGCCGACGACCACGGGCCCGCGCCGGCCCGCCCCTGCGCCGCCGGCTGCGGGCTAAACCACGCCCACGCCCGGGGCCCCGGCGTCGGGACCCTCGGCTACGGCCCGCCGGGCCCGCATCCGGGCTTCCAGGGCTTCGGCCTGGGCTACCACCGGGGTTACGGCTACGGCGGGGAGGCCCTGGGGCCGGGCGCCGGGGGGGGCTATCCGTTCTACGGCGGCCCCGGCTACCTCCACCCCGCGCCGAGGCTGCGCCGGATCGGCGGGATCAACCCGTTCGCGCACTTCGCCGGGCCGGGGGGGCCCTCGCCCGACCGGCCGCAGTTCTACGGGGGCGTCGGGCCGCTCGTCCCGGACCCGCCCGTCGTGAAGGTGGTGGGGGGGGCGTCCGAGATGGGCTACGGGGCCTACCACGGCATGGTCCCCTACCCCGCCTCGACCTTCGCCCCGTTCACGGCCGCGGCCGGCGGCGACTCCGACGCCGTCACCCCGCCGTCGCCGACGCCGTGACGGCGGCCCCCGGGGGATGCGACAGGATCGCGTCGATGACGTCCCCCTCGACGTTGGTCAGGCGGCGGCGGACGCCGTTGTGTTCGAAGGTCAGGGCCTCGTGGTCCAGGCCCAGCAGGTGCAGGATGGTGGCGTTGAAGTCGTAGAGCGGGTGGACGTCCTGCACGGCGCGCTGGCCGAGTTCGTCGGTGACGCCGTGGCTGACGCCCGGCTTCACGCCCGCGCCGGTCATCCAGCAGGTGAAGCCGTCCGGGTTGTGGTCGCGTCCCTGCGCCCCCTTCTGGAACATCGGCATCCGGCCGAACTCCGTGCACCAGACGACCAGGGTGTCTTCCAGCAGCCCGCGCTGGCGGAGGTCGCGGATCAGGCCGGCGGCGGGCTGGTCGAGGATGGCGGCGTGGCGGTCGTACTGCTCGCGGAGCTTGCTGTGGCCGTCCCAGTTCAGCTCGCCGCCGCTGGCGTAGGCGCCGTTGAAGAGCTGGACGAACCGCACGCCGCTCTCGATCAGCCGCCGGGCCATGATGCAGTTGCGGGCGAACGCCGCCTTGATCGGGTCCGAAGGGTCGTCGGCGCCGTAGAGCTTCAGGATGTGGGCCGGCTCGGTGGAGAGGTCGCCGATCCTCGGGATGCTGAGCTGCATCCGGGCGGCCAGCTCGTAGCTGGCGATGCGCGCGGCCAGCTTGCCATCGCCGGGGTGATCGTCCAGATGCCGCCGGTTCATCCGGCCCAGGAGGTCGCGCGCGGCCAGGTCGGCGTCGAGGCCCAACCCCGGCGCGGACAGGTGCCGGACCGGGTCCTTCGCGCTCAGGGGCGTCCCCTGGAAGGCGGCGGGGAGGAAGCCAGGGCCCCAGTTGTTCGACCCGTTCTGCGGCACGCCGCGGGGGTCCGGGATCGCGACGTACGCCGGCAGGTCCTGGTTCTCGCTGCCGAGCGCGTAGCTGACCCAGGAGCCCAGGCTGGGGAAGCCGTCGAGGACGAAGCCGGTGGAGAGGAAGTTCTCGGCCGGGCCGTGGGTGTTGCTCTTGCTGGTGAGCGAATGGACGAAGGCGATGTCGTCGGTCAGCTCCGCCAGGTGGGGGAGCATGTCGGAGACCATCTTGCCGGTCTCGCCGCGGGGGCGGAAGTGGTACTGCGGCCGGGCCAGGTTCCCCGCCGGCCCCTGGAACGTGACCGCCGGGCCGCCGGGGAGAGGCGTCCCGTCGCGCTTGATGAGTTCCGGCTTGTAGTCCCAGGTTTCGAGCTGGCTGACGGCCCCGGCGCAGAAGATGACCAGGACGTTCTTCGCCCGCGCCGGGAAGTGGGGCGGCCGGGGGGCGAAGGGATGGGCCGGGTCGATGCTCGGGGACGGGCTCGCGGCGAGCAGGCCGTCGCGCCCCAGCAGGCTCGCCAGCGCGATCGAGCCCAGGCCCGTCGCCGCGGAGGACAGGAACCGGCGTCGGTCCAGCCAGGCTCGGCCGATCGGCGAGGGGCCCTCGGGGGGTCGGGTCATCGGCTCACCTCAGGGCGTGAAGAGGAATTCGTTGCAGTTGAGCAGGGCGCGGGCGAGCGTGGCGAGGCCGAAGCGGGCGACGACCTCGCGGGCGTCGGCGGCCTCGACGTCGGTCGGGTCTCGGGTGAGGACCCGCCGGTAGGCGCGACGGACCCGGGCGTCGACGTCCTCGCCCGCCTCGCGCGCCGCGACGTCGGCGAGGGCCGCGGCCTGATCGATCGTGAACCGGCTGTTGAAGAGGTTGAGCGCCTGGATCGGCGTGGTCGACTCGCGGCGCCGGGCGGTACTCTGGCCGGCGTCGGGACAGTCGAACGCGCCGAAGACGGCGTCGCGCTCGCGGCGGACCTTGTGGGCGTAGATCATCCGGCGGAGGCCGTCGCCCTTGAAAGATTCGACGGGCGTGAAGCCGCTCAGCCCGCCGCGCTTGTCGAACAGGTCGTAGCCCGGCCCCCCCATCTTGGGGTCGAGCCGGCCGGCGACGGCCAGCATGGAGTCGCGGATCGTCTCGGCGTCGAGCCGGCGCGGGGGGTAGCGCCAGAGCAGCCGCGCGTCGGCGTCCCTGGCGGCGGCCTCGGCGTCGGATCGCGAGGACTGGCGATAGGTCGCGGAGAGGACGATCCGGCGGTGCATGGGCTTGATCGCCCAGCCGGAGCGGACGAACTCCGCGGCGAGCCAGTCGAGCAGCTCGGGGTGCGAGGGCTTCGTCCCCATCCGGCCGAAGTCGCTGGCCGTCTCCACGAGGCCGGTCCCGAAGTGGCCCTGCCAGATCCGGTTGACCATCACGCGGGCCGTCAGCGGGTTGTCGGGCGAGGCGATCCATTCGGCCAGGGCGCGGCGGCGGTCCTGCTCGCCGGCCCGGGCGTCGAGCGCCAGCGAGCCCAGCGCGACGGGGACGGCGGGGGCGACCGGGTCCTTCGGCTGCTCGGGGTCGCCGCGGTTCAGCAGGCGGATGTCGTCGGGCTTGCGGAAGATCCCCGCGAAGGCCAGGTCCTCGCGGCTCGCGGCGGCGATCCGCCCGTCGAGCGCCTTCCGCTCGGCCTGAATCGCCCGGACGGCGCGGGCGGACTCGTCGTCGAGGCCGGCCGTGGAGAACGTCGGGCCGGCCGGCTTGCGGGCCCCGGCGGCGGACGGGCGGCGGTCGGAGGCGTCGGCCACGGTCGCCCACGATCCGTCCGACGCCTGCACCTCGACGCGGTAGGCCGTCGCCAGCCGGTCCTGGTACTCGCCGTTGCGGTCGCGGCCCCAGGCCACGCGCTCGACGACCCGCTCGACGCCGAGGTCGATCTCCACCCAGCCCGCGCCGACCTGGCTGGACATCCAGCTCCGCGCGTTGCCGTATCGACCGTCGTTGATGAAGCGGAGTTCGTGCCGTTCGAAGACGGTGGTGTCGCCCGACGAGCGGGCGGTCGCCCCGGCGGTCGCGAGGGCCACGTTCACGCCCGACGCATCGAAGACCTCCAGCTCGTCGATGCACGGTTCGAGGTTGTTCGTCGCCTCGACGACGAACCGGACGCGCCGGGTCGCGACGGGCGCGAATCGGTCGCTGTTGCCCCGGGCGTCCACGGCGGGCCGCGAGGGCGCCGCGTCCACCACGGTCGTCATCGCGTCGAGCGACGGGCCGGCCTCGATGGTGTAGGCGGTGGCCAGCCGGTCGTCGAAGACGCCCTGGCGGTCGCGGCCCCAGACGACCTTGTTCACGCGGGCGAGCCCGCCCAGCTCCACCGTCACCGTCCCGCGGCCTGGCTCGTCGGACATCCAGCTCCAGGAGTTGCCGTACCGTCCGTCGTTGATATGTTCGAGCCGGTGGATGCCCGACGTCCGGCTCCCGGAGGCCGTGACCTTCGCGCCGGCGGCGGCCAGGGCCAGGTTGCGCGCGTCGGGCCCCTCGGCGTAGATTTCCAGCTCGTCGATGCAGGGCTCGATCAGGCCGAGGGTCGGGTGGAGGTTGGCGTCGAGGATGGTGAAGCGGACGAACCGGGCTTCGGTCGGGTCGAAGGAGTCCTCGTTGATCGACGGGCTGGGCTCCTTCGGGCGGACGCGGCCGGGGCGGGCGGGGGGCTCGTAGCGGGCCAGGGCGCGGTCGAGTTCCGCGGCCTTCGCCTTGAGGCCGGCGAGCGAGCGCCGCCGTTCGAGCGCCTCCGGCGTCTGCATCGGCCGATCCTCGTACTCCACGCCGGCGACGAACGCCTGCATCGCGTAGTAGTCGCGGGCGGTGATCGGGTCGAACTTGTGGTCGTGGCAGCGGGCGCAGCCGATGCTCAGGCCCAGGAACGTCTGGCCGACGTTGACCACGATCTCGTCGATGGCGTCCTGCCGCGCCAGCCGCTTGGAGACGTCGTCGGCGCCGATCTGGCCCGGGAGCAGGACGGAGGCCGTGACCAGGAAGCCGGTGGCCGCGTCCTTCCCCATCGCGTCGCCGACGACCTGCTCGCGGACGAAGCGGTCGTAGGGCGTGTCGGCGTTGAACGCGGCGACGACGTAGTCGCGATACGGCCAGGCGTTGGGCCGCTCGGTGTTGACCTCGAAGCCGTGCGTGTCGGCGTAGCGGACGACGTCCAGCCAGTGCTGCGCCCACCGCTCGCCGTACCGGGGCGAGGCCAGCAGGCGGTCGACCACGCGCTCGTAGGCGTCGGGATGGGCGTCGGCGACGAACGCGGCGACCTCCTCGGGCGTCGGCGGCAGGCCGATCAGGTCGAAGGAGACGCGCCGGAGCCAGGTCGTGCGGTCGGCCTCGGGGCTGGGCTTGAGCCCTTCTTTCGTAAGCCGGTCGAGGATCATCCGGTCGATGGGCCCGCGGGACCAGGCGTCGTCGCCGATCGCGACGGCGGGGGGTCGGACGGGCTTGAACGACCAGTGGTCGCGACGGTCCTCCAGCCTGGCCAGGTCGACGCCGTCGGGCCAGGTCGCCCCGCGCTCGATCCAGGCCCTCAGGGTCGCGACCTCGGCGGCCGGCAGCGGGCCGCCCGAGGGGGGCATGCGGTCGGACTCGTCCTCGGACTCGACGCGGGCGAGGATCGGGCTCGCCGGGTCGCCGGGGACGATCGCGGGGCCGTCGCCGTCGCCCCCCTTGAACGCCTCGGACTTGACGTCCAGCCGCAGGCCGGACTTCTGCTTCTCCGCGCCGTGGCAGGACTCGCACCGCCGCTGGAGGATCGGCCGGACGTCGCGCACGAAGTCGACGTCCTGCGCGGCGGCGAGGCCCGGGGCGATCCCGAGCGCCAGGAGCCGGAGCGCGATTGCGGCGGTCTTCGGCATCACGATCCTCGCGGAAGGTGGGACGACGTCGGGATGCGCCGGCGCCTCGGTCACGTCATGATAACACTCCCCCGTCGGATTGCCACCGAACTGGCGCGGCCTGGGCGTGCCTTCGGATTTCGGCGGATCGCGACGGATGCAGGGATGTCATCGGCAACGGCCTTCCCCCCTCGCGGGGGAAGGTGGCCCGGAGGGCCGGATGAGGGGGAGGACGCGCGAGACGGCCGTCGGGCTGCAGCCTCAGCCCGATCGGGCGGGCCTTCGAATCCCGACGGCGTTCGTGCCGGTCGTCCCCCTCATCTGACCCCTGCGGGGTCTGTCTTCCCCCGCGAGGGGGGAAGACGTCCGCGTCGAATACCCCGGGGTCCGCGACCGTCGGCCAAGATCAAAGGCGCACACCGCGGCCTTGACTTCTCGCGCCGTCGCGGCAAGCTGCGGGTCGACGCGATGTCCACGGGGGAGCGAGGAGTCGGCCCGCGATGACGACCGAACGGCGCGGCGACGCGCTCGACCGCAGGTATCGCCTGGCTCTGGCCATCGCGGCGGCGACGCTGCTGGCGGACCAGATCCTGGTCCAGCCCGACCTGGCGCGGCTGGCGACCGACGCGCCGCTGATCAACGTCGCGGGCCGTCAGCGGATGCTCAGCCAGCGGCTCGCCAAGGCGTCGCTCCTGCTGGAACGCGGGCCCGACACGGCCCGGCCCGCGGCGCTCGACGAGGCGAGGGGCGCGCTGAGGCTCTGGGAGGACGCGCAACGGCGGCTCTCCGACGACGCGACGGCGGCGCGATCGGGCGCGGAGGTCGCGGCGGCGCGGGAGGCGCTCCGGCCCCATTTCGAGGCCGTCCGCGACGCCGCGCGCGACCTGATCGCGTCGCACGAGGCCGGCGAGGACGACCCGGATCGCCGCCGGGCCGACCTCGACGTCGTCCTCGGCCGCGAGCCCGAATACCTGCGACGGATGGACGCGCTGGTCGGCCTCTACGAGTCCGAGGCGCGGGGGCGGATCGAGACGGTCCGGCGCGTCGGCTGGGCGCTCGCCGGGCTGACCCTGGCGACGCTGTTCGCGATCGGCCGCCTCATCCTGCGGCCGGCCGTCGACGTGATCCGGCGGCAGGTCGACGACCTCGGCCGAGCCCGCGACGACCTGGAGGGCCGGGTGCGCGAGCGGACGCGCGAGCTGGAGGAGGCCGGCCGCAGGCATCGGGCGCTGCTGGAGCAGTTCGCCCACGTCGGCCGGACCAATGCCATCGGCGAGATGGCGTCGTCGCTGGCCCACGAGCTGAACCAGCCCCTCGGCGCGATCGCCAACTACGCGGAAGGGTGCCTCATCGCGCTCGACGGCGCGGAGCCGGACCTCGACGAGGTCCGCGACGCCCTCCGACGGCTCCGGTCGTCGACCATGCGGGCGGGGCGGATCATCGAGCAGGTCCGGGACTACGTCGCCAGGCACCCCCGCCCCCCCGAGGCCGTCGACCCGGGCCGCGTCGTCGCCGACGCCCTGGAGATCCTGGGCGGCGACCTGACCCGGCGCGGCGTCGCCCTCCGAGTCGACCTGGCACCCGACTTGCCAAGGGTGTGGGGCGACCCGGTCCAGTTCCAGCAGGTCCTGGTCAACCTGATCCAGAACTCCTTGCAGGCCTTCTCCCGAGCGCAGACCCCGAGCCCGACGTTGGTTGTGTCGACGCGCCGGTGCGGCCGAGACGACGTCGAGTTCGCGGTGAGCGACAACGGACCCGGCATTCATGCCGACGATCTGGGGCGCGTGTTCGACGCCTATTTCAGCACCCGTGCCGACGGAATGGGCATGGGCCTGGCGATCGGCCGCACCATCGCGGCGGCTCACCAGGGGCTGTTGGCGGCCGAATCCGAGCCCGGGATCCGCACGACCTTCCGTTTCCAGGTGCCCGCCGCCCGCCCCGATCATGAGCGAACCGACGGTCTACATCGTGGATGACGACCCCGACATGCGGGACTCGCTGCGCTGGCTGCTGAAGACGGTCGGGCTGCGGGCGATCGCCTACGCCTCGGCCGAGGAGTTCGCCCGCGACCGCCGCGAGGACGGCCCGGCCTGCCTGGTGCTGGACGTGCGCATGCCCGGCCCGAGCGGCCTCGACCTGTTCGAAAAGCTGTGCGAAGGCGGGTCGACGCTGCCGGTCCTGTTCATCACGGCCCACGCCGACGTGCCGATGGCGGTCCGGGCGATGAAGTCGGGGGCGGCGGAGTTCCTGGAGAAGCCGTTCAACGGCCAGGTGCTGCTGGAGAAGATCCAGCACGCCCTCCGCGAGTCGGCCGCGCGGCTCGAACGCCGGGCCGCTTACGACGGCCTCCGCGCCCGGTTCGACGCGCTCACCGACAAGGAGCGCGAGGTCCTGGCCCTGATCCGCGACGGCATGGCGAACAAGGAGATCGCGAGCCGGCTGGAGATCACGCCCCGGGCCGTCGAGATGCGCCGCGCCGGCCTGATGCGGAAACTGGGGGCGGAGTCGCTCCCCGAGTTGCTGCGGCTGGCCCTCAGCTTCGAAGACGTCACGGCAGCCTACAACCCGCGCAGGGACGCCTAGAGAGCAAACAATCTGTTGAGGAGGACGACCCCGAGACCCTTCGGTTTTGCGAAGGCCCCGGGGAAATCGGCTTCGTCTTTCCGCAAAAGGCTGCCCGAAATCGGGCTTCGGCACCCTCGCTGCTTTTCAGGGCCCCCGTCGACGACGGTGCGGGCCCTGCTTCTCCAGCCCGCGCCGTCGTCGGCGTCCCTTGCCCATCACGACCTCCCGCGAGAGGACCATCGAGCGATGGACTTCGACGACGAAGGTACGTCCGTAGCGATCGCACCCCGGGGCCAAGCGGCCCGACCGCCGGCCTTCGGTCGCGCCGATCGGCTGCTCGCCTCGCTCCTGTCGGAGCAGCGGGACCTGACGGCCGTCGAGCGCTTCGAGCAGTTCCATCGCGAGGCGACGGGGCCGCTCCGCGAGCCGTACTACTCGGCCCTGCTGCCGGCCTCGCCCCCGGGGCCGGGCGAGCAGCTCGCGTTCGAGGTGGACCTGGAACGATGCTCGGGCTGCAAGGCGTGCGTGGCGGCCTGCCACGCGCTGAACGGGCTCGACGAGCGCGAGACCTGGCGGGACGTGGGGCTGCTGGTCGGCGGCCCGGCCGCCCTCCCGGTGATCCAGCACGTCACGACCGCCTGCCACCACTGCGTCGAACCGGCCTGCATGAGCGCCTGCCCGGTGGACGCCTATGAGAAGGAGCCGATCACCGGGATCGTCCGGCACCTGGACGACCAGTGCATCGGCTGCCAGTACTGCACGCTGGCCTGCCCGTACGACGCCCCCAAGTATGAGCCGAGCCGCGGCATCGTCCGCAAGTGCGACATGTGCGCCGACCGGCTGCGGGCCGGCGAGGCCCCGGCGTGCGTCCAGTCCTGCCCGCACGAGGCGATCCGGATCCGGGTCATCGGCCGCGACGAGGCGCGCGTGCGGGCCGAGACGGGCGACTTCCTCCCGGACGCCTTCGACCCGACGTACACGACCCCGACCACGGTCTTCCTGCCGGCCGGCGAGGGGGCCCTCCGCGCGGCCGACGGCGGGACGCCCCATCCGGAGCACGGCCACCCGCCGCTGACGGCGATGCTCGTCCTGACGCAGCTCGCCGCGGGGGGCTTCGCGCTCGACCTGCTGGCCCGGCTGGCCGGCTCCGCGGACGGCGTCGGTGGGGCGGCCTACCTGCCGACGTGCCTGGGCCTGGGATTCCTCGGCCTGGGGGCGAGCCTCGCCCACCTGGGCCGGCCGCAGTACGCCTACCGGGCGATCCTGGGCATCCGCCACTCGTGGCTCAGCCGCGAGGTCGTCGCGCTCGGGACGTTCGCCAAGGCGGCGGGGGCGTACGTCGCGGCGGAGGCGCTGGTCCCGGACCGGCTGGCGTCGCCGGGCTGGCTCCGGCCGGCCTCGCTGGCGGCGGTCGCGGCGCTGGGGGCGGCGGGGGTCGGCTGCTCGGTGATGGTGTATCACGCGGTCCGGCGTCGCCACTGGCACGCCTCGATCGCGGGGTGGAAGTTCGCGGGGACGGCCGCGGTGCTGGGCCTGGCGACGGCCGTCGCGTGCCTGGCCTGCTCGTCGGCGAGCCCCCCGGGGAAGCTGGCGATCGCGGCCGGGGCGCTCGCGGCGGCCGTCGCGGCGAAGCTCGCCTTCGAGTCCCGCGACCTCCGCGGGGATCGCGGCGACGGCCCGCTCGGCCAGGCCGCCTGGCTGCTCCGGGGGCCGTTGCGGCGCCTGGTCGCGGCCCGGCTGGCGCTCGGCGTCGCGGGGGGCCTGGTCCTGCCGACGGCGGCGCTCGCGGCGGCCTGGGGCGGCGTCCCGATCGTCGCCGCCGCGGCCGGCCTGCTGGCGCTCGCGGCGGCGACGGCGGGCGAGCTGGTCGAGCGCCACCTCTTCTTCGTGGCGTCGCCCAAGCCGAGGATGCCGGGGGGGCTGCCGTCATGAGCCTCCTCGCACGTCTTCACGACCTGATGGGACTCGTCCACGCGAAGGACGGCCGGCTCACCCGCGAGCTGCGCCGCGAGCCCGGCGGGTTCGGGCTGGGGCAGGTCCCGGCCTCTCGGATCCCGGACGCGACGACGGGGATGGTCTGCGGCTTCTGCTCCACCGGCTGCAACCTGACGGTCCACCTGCGCGACGGCGAGGCGGTCAACCTCAGCCCGACGGCCGACTATCCGGTCAACCGCGGCATGGCCTGCCCCAAGGGCTGGGAGGCGCTGGCCGTCCTGGACGCCCCCGACCGCGCCGTCGCCCCCCTGCTCCGCGACGCCGACGGCCGCCGCCGCCGCGAGGTGGGCTGGGACGAGGCCATGTCCACGATGGCCGCGCGGTTCAAGGCGATCCAGGCCGAGCACGGGCCGGAGTCGATCGCCTTCCTGAGCACCGGCCAGATCGCGACCGAGGAGATGGCCCTGCTGGGCGCGGTGGCGAAGTTCGGCATGGGGATGGTCCACGGCGACGGCAACACCCGCCAGTGCATGGCCTCGGCGGTCGTCGCCTACAAGCAGTCGTTCGGGTTCGACGCCCCGCCCTACACCTACGCGGACCTGGAGGAGTCGGACTGCATCGTCCTGATCGGGGCGAACCCGTGCATCGCCCACCCGGTCCTCTGGCAGCGGGCCACGCGCAACCCGCACGCGCCGGAGATCCTGGTGATCGACCCGCGGCGGACCGAGACGGCGATGGCGGCCACGCTCCACCTGCCGGCGCGGCCCAAGTCCGACCTGACGCTCCTCTACGGCCTCGCCCGCCTGCTGATCGAGGCCGGCGCGGTGGACCGCCGCTTCGTCGACGCCCACACGACGGGCTTCGACGAGTTCGCCGCCTTCGTGCAGACATTCGACCTCGACCGCGTCGCCCGCGAGACGGGCCTGCCGGCCGAGGCCGTCCGCGACGCCGCCGCCCGCATCGCGCGGTCGAAGCGGGTCTCGCTCTGGTGGACGATGGGGGTCAACCAGAGCCACCAGGGGGTCAAGACGGCGCAGGCGGCGATCAACATCGCCCTGATGACCGGCAACGTCGGCCGGCCGGGGACCGGGGCGAACTCGATCACTGGCCAGTGCAACGCGATGGGGTCGCGGCTGTTCTCGAACACGACGGGGCTGCTGGGCGGGCGCGACTTCGCCGACCCCGAGCATCGGGCCGAGATCGCGTCGATCCTCGGCGTCCCCGCCGAGCGGATCCCGGACCGGCCGAGCTGGTCTTACGACCGGATCGTCCGAGGCGTCCGCGACGGCGCGATCCGCGGCCTGTGGGTCGTGGCGACGAACCCGGCGCACTCGTGGATCGACCAGGACGACCTGCGGCGGACGCTCGGGAAGCTCGACTTCCTGGTCGTGCAGGACATGTACCATTCGACCGAGACGGCCGAGCTGGCCGACCTTTTGCTGCCGGCCGCGGCCTGGGGCGAGAAGGAGGGGACGTTCATCAACTCCGAGCGCCGGGTGGGCCTGCTCAAGAAGGTGCGGCGGGCCCCGGGCCGGGCGCTGGCGGACTTCTCGATCTTCCGGCTCGCGGCCGAGTACTACGGCTGCGGTGAGATGTTCGCGGACTGGACGTCGCCCGAGGCGGCCTTCCAGATCCTCAAGCGGCTCTCGGCGGGCCGGCCGTGCGACATCACCGGGATCGCCGACTACCGCGCGATCGACGAGGCCGGCGGCGTGCAGTGGCCCTACCCCGCGGCCGGCCCGGACCCGAGGCCCGAGCGCCGCCTCTTCGCCGACGGCCGGTTCCACCACGCCGACGGCCGGGCCCGCTTCGTGTTCGCGGAGCCCCGCCCGCTCCCCGAGCCGACGGACGAGGACTACCCGCTCCAGCTCCTCACCGGCCGCGGCTCCGCGGCGCAGTGGCACACCCAGACGCGGACGGCGAAGTCGGCCGTCCTCCGCAAGCTCCACCCGCGCGACCCTTACGTCGAGATCCACCCGGCCGACGCCGAGGCCCTCGGGCTGGCGTCGGGCGACTGGGTCGTCGTGGAGTCGCGCCGGGGCTCGGCGACGGTGCGGGCGGTCCTCACGCCGACGGTCGCCCCGGGCGACCTGTTCCTGCCCATGCACGACGCGGCGACCAACCTCCTGACCCTGGCGGCGTTCGACCCCGAGTCGCGCCAGCCCGCCTACAAGGCCTGCGCCGTGCGGGCCCGCGCCGCCCTCGGCGGCGAGATCCCCGCGCGCGGCGACGCATCGACGGATCACTGAACCCTATCGCGACGACGAGGGACCGATCATGAACAGGAAGCGCGACGCGAGGCGGACCGTGGTGGTCGTCGGCAACGGCATGGTGGGGCATCGGTTCTGCGAGCGGCTGGTGGCCCTGGACCTGGAACGCCGCTACCGGATCGTGACGTTCGGCGAGGAGCCGCGGCCGGCCTACGACCGCGTCAACCTGTCGAAGTTCTTCGACAAGCGCGACGCCGCGCCGCTGGGCATCGCCACGCGGGCCTGGTACGAGGACAACGGGGTCGAGCTGCACGTCGGCGACCGGGTGGCGACGATCGACCGCGAACGGCGGACGGTCGTCTCGGCGGGCGGGCGCGAGGTCGAGTACGACGCGGTCGTGCTGGCGACCGGCTCCGCGCCGTTCGTCCCCGCCGTGCCGGGCGTGGATAAGAAGGGGATCTTCGTCTACCGCACGATCGAGGACCTGGAAGCGATCCTGGCCTACGCGCCGCACGTCGGCTCGGCGGCGGTGATCGGCGGCGGCCTGCTCGGGCTGGAGGCGGCGAAGGCGGTCCGCGAGCTGGGGTTGCAGACCCACGTCGTGGAGTTCGCCCCCCGGCTGATGCCGCGTCAGCTCGACGACGAGGGGTCGAAGGCGCTGCTCGCCAAGATCGAGGCGATGGACGTGCGGGTCCACCTGGGCAAGAGCACGCGCGAGTTCCTGGGGAACGGCAAGGTGGAGGGCCTGGCGTTCGCCGACGGTGCCGCGCTGGACGTCGGCATGGTGGTCGTGTCGGCCGGCATCCGGCCGCGCGACGAGCTGGCCCGCGCGTCCGGCCTGGAGGTCGGCCCGCGGGGCGGGGTCGTCGTCGACGACGGGATGCGGACGTCCGACCCGGAGATCCTGGCGGTCGGCGAGGTGGCGTCGCACCGGGGGGTCGTCTACGGGCTGGTCGCGCCGGGGTACGAGATGGCCGACGTCGCGGCGGCGAACCTGACCGGCGCGGCCCGGCAGTTCGCCGGCTTCGACATGTCGACCAAGCTGAAGCTCATGGGCGTGGACGTCGCCAGCTTCGGCGACCCGTTCGCCGACGCCGACCCGGGCGCCGCGCGGGCCCTGACCTTCGAGGACCCGTTCCGGGGCGTCTACAAGAAGCTCGTGTTCGCGGCCGACGGCTCGCGGCTGCTCGGCGGCGTGCTGGTCGGCGACGCCTCGGACTACGGCACGCTGCTGTCGGTATTCAAGGCCGACGGGCCGCTCCCCTTCGCCCCGGGCGAACTCCTCTCCACCGGCAAGGGCTCGGCCCTCGGCGGCCTGGTCGACGCCCAGGTCTGCTCGTGCAACAACGTGACCGAGGGCCAGGTCTGCGAGGCGATCCGCGCCGGCAAGCTCACCACGCTGGACCAGGTGAAGACGTGCACGCAGGCCGGGACCGGCTGCGGCGGCTGCCTGCCGCGCGTCGCCGGGCTGCTCAAGGCCGAGCTGAAGGCGGCCGGCGCGCGGGTGGACGACCATCTCTGCGAGCACTTCCCGATCGGCCGCCGCGAGCTGTACGAGATCGCCCGGGTGCGGAACGTCCGGACGTTCGACGACCTGATCGCCCTGTGCGGCCGGGGCCGGGGCTGCGAGACCTGCAAGCCGGCCGTCGCCTCGATCCTGGCAAGCCTCTGGAACGAGCACGTCCTCGACCCGGCCCACGCCACGCTCCAGGACACCAACGACCGCTTCCTCGGCAACATCCAGCGCGGGGGGACGTACTCGGTGGTCCCGCGCGTCCCCGGCGGGGAGATCACGCCGGAACAGCTCATCGCCCTGGGGCGGGTCGCCAGGAAGTACGACCTCTACACGAAGATCACCGGCGGCCAGCGGGTCGACCTCTTCGGGGCCCCGGTCCACCGGCTGCCGGACATCTGGGCCGAGCTGATCGAGGCCGGGTTCGAGAGCGGCCACGCCTACGGGAAGTCGCTGCGGACGGTCAAGAGCTGCGTCGGGTCGACGTGGTGCCGCTTCGGCGTGCAGGACTCGGTCGGCTTCGCGATCCGGGTCGAGCTGCGGTACCGCGGCCTGCGGTCGCCGCACAAGCTCAAGGGGGCCGTCTCGGGCTGCGTCCGCGAGTGCGCCGAGGCCCGGGGGAAGGACTTCGGCCTGATCGCCACGGAGAAGGGCTACAACCTGTACGTCTGCGGCAACGGCGGCGCCCGCCCCCGCCACGCCGACCTCCTGGCCGCGGACCTCGACGAGGACACGGCCATCCGCTACCTCGACCGCTTCCTGATGTACTACGTCCGGACGGCCGACAAGCTGACCCGGACGTCGACCTGGCTGGACGCGATGGACGGCGGGATCGAGTACCTCCGCGACGTGATCGTGGACGACCGCCTCGGCCTGGCCGAGGAGCTGGAGCGGCAGATGCAGGCGCACGTCGATTCTTATCGGTGCGAGTGGAAGGCGGTGGTCGACGACCCGGAGAAGCGCCGGTTCTTCCAGCAGTTCGCCAACACCGACGACGTGGAGCCGGGGATCGAGTTCGTGACCGAGCGCGGCCAGAAGCACCCCGCCGCCTGGCCGTCCGACTTCGTCGCCGTCGAGACCCTGGAAGGGCCGCCGGGGCGGAACCGGCCGACGCCCGCCCCGAGCTGGGTGCGGGTCGGGTCGGTCGCCGACTTCCCGGTCGACGGCGGCCGGGCGATCAAGCACGGCGCGGCCGAGATCGCCGTCTACCGCCACGGCCGCGACGGCTGGTACGCCAGCCAGAACACCTGCCCCCACAAGCGCGAGGCCGTCCTGGCCCGGGGCATCCTGGGCGAGCAGAAGGGCGTCCCCAAGGTCGCCTGCCCGCTGCACAAGAAGACCTTCTCGCTCGAATCCGGCGCGTGCCTGAGCGGCGACCCGATGAAGATCGAGGTCTTCCCGGTCCGCGTGGAGGGGGACGACGTGTTCGTCCAGCTCCCGCCCGAGGCCGAGATGGCGCGGCTGGCCCGCGCCCCCCGGGCCTGCTCCGCCGTCGCCTGCGTGTGATCCCGACCCACCGCGTCCCCCGACTCCCGACCAGGAGCCCCGATGAACCTGCGCGACTTCCGCCGAGCCGGCCACGCCCCGACGCTGCTCGCCGCGTTCCTGTACTTCGACGTGAGCTTCATGGTGTGGCTCCTCCCCGGTGCCCTGGCCAACTCGATCGTCGCGGACTTCGACCTGTCCGACGCCCAGAAGGGCCTGATGGTGGCCGTCCCCCTGCTGGGGGGGGCGATCCTTCGGCTGGCGCTGGGGCTCCTCGCCGACCGCGCCGGCGCGAGGCGGGCCGGCCTCCTGGGCATGGCGACGACGACCGTCCCGCTGATGCTCGGCTGGCTCTGGGCCGACTCGTTCCCGGCGATGCTCCTGGTCGGCCTCCTGCTGGGCGCGGCCGGGGCCAGCTTCGCCGCGGCGCTGCCGCTGGCGAGCCGTTGGTATCCGCCGCGGTATCAAGGGTTGGCGATGGGGATCGCCGGGGCGGGGAACAGCGGCACGGCGCTGGCGACGTTCTTCGGCCCCAGGATCGCCGCGGCCTGGGGCTGGCACGCGGTCTTCGGCCTGGCCCTGGTCCCGCTGCTGATCGTGATGGCGTTCTTCTGGCTCGTCGCCCGCGACGCCCCCGAGCAGCCCGCGCCGCGACCCCTCTCGGCCTACGCCGACGTCCTGCGCGTCGGCGACGCCTGGTGGTTCTGCCTGCTGTACGCGATCACGTTCGGCGGCTTCGTCGGCCTGGCCAGCTTCCTCAACGTCTTCTTCCTGAGCCGCTACGGAGTCTCGCGGGTCGAGGCCGGGAACTTCGCCACGCTCTGCGTGGTCGCCGGCTCGATGCTCCGGCCGTTCGGCGGCCACCTGGCCGACCGGTTCGGCGGTGCCCGCGTGCTGATGGGGCTGTATCTCGCCGCGGGGGCCGGGCTGCTCGGCCTGGCGACCTCTCCGTCGCTGTTCGGCGGCACGGCGCTGCTGTTCGCGACGATGGCCGCGCTGGGGATGGGGAACGGGGCGATGTTCCAGCTCGTCCCGCTGCGGTTCCCGCGCGAGATCGGCGTCGTCACCGGGCTGGTCGGGGCGGCGGGGGGCTTCGGCGGCTTCCTGCTGCCGACCGCGCTGGGGGCGCTGAAGCAGCTCACCGGGGGCTTCGGCCTCGGCTTCTTCGCGTTCGCCCTGGTCGGGGGCCTGGGGGGGGCGGTCGCCCTGGCCTACGCGAGCCGAGGGTGGCGCGGTATCCTCGTCGAGGACGGCGAGGAGGCCGAGGCCGCCGCGACGGCCGTCCGCCCCGAGGTCCAGGGCGTCGCCTGACCCGCGACGTCCGGCCGCCCGCGACCCCTTGTCACCCTCAACCCGGTCGACCGATGAGCGATACCCCACCCACCCCGTTCGACGGCCTCCGCGTGGCGATCTTCGAGGCCCGCATGGCCGGCGCCCTCGGCGACCTGGTGTCCCGCCACGGCGGCGAGCCGGTCGCCGCCCCCTCGATGCGCGAGGTCCCCCTGGAGGAGTCCCCGGAGGCCCTCGCGTTCGTGGCGGGCCTGGCCGCGGGCCGGTTCGACCTGACGATCTTCGAGACCGGCGTCGGCGTCCGCTACCTCGTCGACCTGCTCGCCCCGAGGATGTCGAAGGCCGATTGGGTCGAGGCGTTGAAGCGGACGAAGGTGGTCGCCCGCGGCCCCAAGCCGGCGACCGCCCTGCGCGAGCTGGGGGCCGCGATCGACGTCATGGTCCCCTCGCCCAACACCTGGCGCGAGACCCTGGCCGCCCTCGACGACCGCGCGCCCGTGGCCGGCCTGCGGGTGGCCGTCCAGGAGTACGGCAAGCCCCCCGTCGAGCTGCTGGACGGCCTGGCCGATCGCGGCGCCGACGTGACCCGCGTGCCGGTCTACCGCTGGGCCCTGCCCGTCGACCTGAACCCGCTCCGCTCCGCCCTGGCCCGGATCGTCGCCGGGGAGATCGGCGCGGCGCTGTTCACGGCGGCCCAGCAGGTGGACCACGTCCTGGAAGTCGCGAAGGCCGAGGGGATCGAGGACGACCTCCGCGCGGCGCTCGCCGCCCGCGTCGTCGTCGGCTCGGTCGGCCCGACGACCTCCGAGGCCCTCCGCGCCAACGCCCTGCCCGTCGACGTCGAGCCCGACCATCCCAAGTCGGGCCACCTGGTCGCCGCCGTCGCCGCCAACTGGCGGGCCGTCGGCAAGGCCGCCCGCTGAGGGAGTGGGCGAGTCTTGGAGTCGCACGGCGCGATCCACACTGGGCGTCGAACCACGGCCTGCGTGGGCTGGGTCGCGACCCAGCCTACAAGAGGCTTACCCAGATCTGTAAGCCGGGGCGACCGCCGCATCGCGATTACGCCCTAAGTCGTTGTCTCCCAAGTACGCCCGGCAGGATTTGAACCTGCAACCTTTAGCTCCGGAGGCTAACGCTCTATCCAATTGAGCTACGGGCGCGTCGACGGGTCCTATTCCACCGTGAGAGGCTCGCTTTGTCAAGACACCGCCGGACGCGGGCGGGTTCGGGTCGATTCGGCGGGGGGGCGGGGGATAGAATGGGGTCTCGGCCGGGCGACGGGACGCGCGAGGTTTCAGGGAGCGAGAGTCGGTTGATCGAGAGCCCCCAACAGTCGGGACGGCGGTTGATCTTCCTGGGGACCGGGACGTCGTCGGGCGTCCCCCTGCTGGGGTGCGACTGCTCGGTCTGCACGTCGGACGACCCCCGCAACAACCGGACGCGGCCGAGCGTCCTCATGGCGTTCCCGGCCGGGAACCTCCTGATCGACACCACGCCCGAGATGCGCCTGCAACTCCTGCGGGAGAAGGTGTCGCGGGTCCACGCCATCGCCTTCACGCACCACCACGCCGACCACCTGTTCGGGCTCGACGACGCCCGGATGTTCCCCAAGTGGATCGGCGGGCCGGTGCCGGTCTTCTGCGAGGACGACACCCAGGAGTATATCCGGCGCGTCTTCTCCTACGCCTTCCGCGAGGAGTCCCGCAACTGGCCCGCGGGGTTCGTCCCCAAGATCGAGTTCAGCCGGGTCGAGCCGTACAGGCCGTTCGAGGCGCTGGGGCAGACGATCCTCCCCGTCCGCCTCCACCACGGCCGGTTCACCGTGCTGGGCTACCGCGTGGGCGACCTGGCCTACTGCACCGACGTCAACCGCATCCCCGACGAGACCTTCGACGCCCTGCAGGGCCTGGACGTCCTGATCCTGGACGCCCTCCGCTTCGACCCCCACCCCACCCACTTCCACCTGGACGAGGCGCTCCGGGTCGTCGAGCGGCTGGCCCCGAGGCGCGCCTACTTCACCCACTGCTCCCACGAGTTCGACTTCGCCCGCGTCGAGGCCATGCTCCCCCCCCACGTCCGCCTGGCCCACGACGGCCTGGTCGTGCCGTTCTGACGACGGGCCCGCCTGGGTCCGTTCGCCGGGCCCGGCGGCCTCAACGACGACACAAATCGCCCAAAGGCAACGACTTACAATAATCCAACTCGGCTTCGTTCGTCGAAATCGACATGAGATTTCGCATCTCCGAAGGGTGGTCCGGGCGGACCGCCCGGACGTCGATGGTCGTCGATCGAGACGTCCGGGCGGACCGCCCGGACCACCCTTCCGCGTCCCCTCACTCGTCTCTGAAATCCGACGACGGCGGGGACCGCCGATATGGTCCCGACGCCTTCACTTGCCCCCGTCCCGCTCGGGCGTCTTCCCTCGGCGAATCCGACCGGGCTGGCTGTCCGCTGCTTCCGAATTGTCAAGGAACGACCATCCGCCAGATAAGGTCGCGTCCGAGTGCCGCGAGATTTCACGATTCCCGACGGAATCCCCCAATTCCTCGGCCGGCGGGTTCCTTTCACACGCCGTACTGGACGACGTGGAAGGCCACGCCCTGCGACGACCGGAGGGCGGCGAAGCGGCCGACGCCGGGGATCTCGCGCGGGGCGAGGCAGACGACGCCCCCGAGGTCGGCCGCGCATTGCGCGGTCGCGTCCACGTTCGCCGCCGTGAAGTAGACGCCCCAGTGGGGCGGGACGTCGAGGTCGTCGGGCGTCGGCAGTAAGCCGCCGAAGAGGTCGCCGTCGCGGCGGAACTCGACGTAGCCCGGCGAGCCCGCCGAGGCGACCTGGGACGTCCAGCCGAAGAGGTCGCGGTAGAACGCCGCAGATCGGTCGACGTCGCGGGTCACGGCCTCGAACCAGCACGGAGCGCCGGGGTGGTGCGGGTCGACGTCGGTGCCGGGCATGGCGCCGGGCTGCCAGACGTCGACCTCGGCGCCGTCGGGGGCGAACAGCTCGGCCATGCGGCCGGGCGGGCCGATGCTGAACGACGGGTTCGCGGAGCCCCCCAGTTCCTTCGCCCGCGCCGCGGCGACGTCGGCGTCGTCCACCTTCACCATCACGCCGATCCCGGCCGGCGTCCCCGGCGGCGTCCGCGGGTGGTCCAGGTCGAACAGCCCGCCGACCCGGCTCGGCCCGACCTGGATGAACCAGCCCGAGCCCGGGATCGCGCCGAAGGTCCATCCCAGCAGGGCGTTGAAGAACGCCTTCGCGCCCTCGACGTCCGGGGTCAGGATGTTGATCCAGCAGAATTCGCCCGGCCCTCGCAACCGCGTCCCCATGATCGGCCTCCCGCGACGAATGTCGATATGATGAGTATCGTGTCGGGGGCCGGTCGATCGGTCAAGTGGGCCGACGGAGGAGGGACGGCGGTGGACGCGACGTTTCGGCCGAAGAAGTCGGATCTCTACACGATGCTGGGCCTGCTCCCCCTGTCCCTCGCCTGGGGAGGCGTCACGCTCCGGGTCGCGGCGTTCGACCCGACGATCCGATCGCGCCTGGGCTTCGCCGCCATGGCCCTGGTCCCATTCGGCATGGCTGGGCTGTGCGCAGGGGCGGCGCTCGACTACGCCCGTTCGTCGCTGACGTTCCGCGCGGGTCGCCTCATCTTCCAGGGGCTCCGGAAACGGTCGGAGATGGACCTGGCCGATGTGACGGAGGCCCGCTGGGGGCCGGGCTCGGTCGTGAAGCTCCGCGACGCCTCGTCGCGCCTGAAGATCGACCTGCGCGAATACGAGCGCCCGGACCGTGAGCGGATCGTCGCCCACCTGCACGCGACGCTCCCGCCGGAGGCCCAGCACGGCTGGAACCTCTTCGCCTACAAGATGCGGATCGGCCTCCAAAATGGCCCGACCGGCCCGGGGATCGACGTCCCAGGAATCTGGATGGTCGCCTGGGCGGTGGCGGCGGCCGTCCCCGCGGTGCTGTTCGCTCGGTGGCACCCTGAACGGCCCCCCGCCTCCCTTTCGATCCCGTGGATGGCCTGCCTCGGCCTCTTCCTGCGGGCGATGACGCCGGTCGGGGAGATCATCGATTCGAAGGTCAGATATCGGGCCAATCCGGACATGGCCCGCATCGTCGCCTTCCTCTGCGTCTGGGGCGTCGCTGGGTTCGGCCTGATGCTGGGCTTCGATCGGCTCCGGGACGGCCTGCCTGTACCGGCCGTCCTGGCGGGGGCGACCGTCGCGGCCTACTTCACGATCTTCCTCGTCGCGACTTACCGCTTCGAGGGCCGCAGGAAAGCCCGCGAGGAAGAGGCGGCGGAGCGGGGCGAATCGGGATTCCCTCGGGGCGGCGTCCGGTTATGATGCGGGGCATGGTGAACTCAACGGCCCCGACCATGCTCGAACGGCTTTTGGACTCGATCGTCGACCAGCTCCCGCCCGAGGCGGCGGAGGTCTTCACGAACCTCTACGCGCCCGACGACGTGAAGGCCCGACTCGACGCCCTGGCCGAGAAGATCCTGAGCGGCGGCCTGGAGCCGGCCGAGCAGGACGAGTACGACGGGCTGATGCAGATCGTCCACGCCGTCTCCATGATCCAGGAGCGCATCGACCTGCGCCACGGCGTCCAGCCCCCCTCGGTGACCGACTCCGGCACCTACATCGAGAGCGTCGACATCGGCTCGCCCGTCGTCCCGATGCCGACGTCGACGAAGCCCGTCGCCCAGTTCGACGGCCTCGAAGCCCTGCTGGACGACCTCGACGAGAACATGCGGCCTCGGTCGCGCGGCTGAGAGTCCGCCTCATCGTGCGACGATCCGCCGGGAGCGCCCCCACGTCGTCCCGAAGATCCGGTAAAATGAAATAAGGAGGGCGGATCGTTCCCGGTCTGGAGGCTCGCTCATGTCGATGGATACACAGGTCGTTGAACGCTTGACGTCCCGCCACGCCCGGAGCGCCAGGAGGATGATCGCGGCCCGTCGGGCATCGCGGACGACCGACCGGGCGACGGATGGGGGTCGAGAGATCGCGGGCCACATGGTGCGTTCCATGATGGAACTCCTCGACGCGATGGCGACGGGCGAGGCGGAGTGGCGTCGGGCGGTGTATTCGGGCGAGGCTCCGTATTCGCTGGAAGACGACGCGACGCGGGTCGTCATGTATCGTCGCTGGGCCCGCGCGGCCAGGCACGCCGTCAAGGCGGCCGAGATCGTCCAGGATCCGGGCAGGCCGGTGAAGGGGCTCAAGAACCTCAAACGCTGGGCCGCCAGGCTGTCCTGGTTCATCGATTCGCCGCCGGGCCGGCTGATCGACGTCCCAGGAGTCCGGCTCAAGGGCGATTCGCGGAAGCTCGACGTCCGTCCCCTGGCGTCGTACCTTTCCGAACACCCCGAGCATGCGGAACGCCTGCTGGCCGCCGACGCGGCCGTGGCCGACGGGACCGCCGACCTGACGCCGCTCTCCGAGTACCTGCTATCGCGCGATGGGCGATGACGTGGGCGGTTATCGGGTCGCCCTCTCGCGGGATGCCAGGACCGCCCTGGATCACCTGACGAAGGCCGAGGCCGCGTTCCTCGTGGCCCATCTCCTGGACCTGGCGGATCGCCCGTCCGATCACGCCGAGGCCGCCGGGCCGCTGACGTTCCCGGGCGGGGGGATGATCTCCAAGGCGGTGATGCCGGCCCTCGGCGGCGACGCGACCTACTTCATCGTCAACTTCCGCTTCTCGGCCGACGAGACGACGATCGCCGTGTCGTCCATCGACGTCTATCGGCCGCCCGTCGGAGACGACCCCGACCTGGCGTAAGCCTTCCAAGACGGACCCCGAGCGCGAGGCCGGCCTCACCCCGGCGGCGATCCCTCGTCCCAGGCGTCGGGGTCGATGGCCGCGACGCGCGGGAGCAGGTCGTTCAGTTCGGCCTGGAATTCGGCCATCTTCTGGAGCAGGGCCGCCATCCGCTCCTCGGGCGGCAGGGCGTCGAGGCGTTCCAGTTCGAGGCGGCGGGCCTCGGCCTCGGCGGCGTCGCGACCGCGGCGGTGCTCGTCCTCGTCCTGGATCAGCGCGTCGATGTCGTCCATGATCTCAGCGTAGCCGCGCGACGCGGCCGGTTCAACCGCGGCGTCGGCCGGCGCTTGACCCGGGGCGTCGCGGAAATAGGATACGGGAGCGCCCCGCCGCGCCACGGCGGGCCGATCGGAATCCAGGGGAGCATCCTCATGAAAGCGATCGTCCTGCGCGACCCGGGCGGCCCCGAGATGCTGCGGTTGGAGGACGTCCCCGACCCCAAGCCGGGGCCGGGCGAGGCCCTGGTGCGGCTGAAGGCCGCGGCGCTGAACCATCGCGACGTCTGGATCCGCACGGCCGCCTACGCCGGGATCAAGCTCCCCGCGATCCTCGGCTCCGACGGCGCGGGGATCGTGGAGGCCGTCGGCGAGGGCGTCGACGGATCGCTCGTCGGCCGCGAGGTCGTCATCAACCCCAGCCTGGACTGGGGCGACGACGAACGCTCCTTCAGCTCGAACTTCCGCATCCTGGGCATGCCCGACGCCGGTACTTACGCGCAGTACGTGAAGGCGCCGGCGACGAACATCCACCCGAAGCCCACCGGGCTGAGTTGGGAGGAGGCCGCCGCGATCCCGCTGGCCGGGCTGACGGCGTATCGGGCCCTGATCCCCCGCGCGGGGGCGAAGGCCGGCGAGATCGTCTTCATCCCGGGGATCGGGAGCGGCGTGGCGACCTTCGCCCTGCTGTTCGCGAAGAAGCTGGGGGCGAAGGTCCTCGTGTCGTCGAGTTCCGAGGCGAAGCTCGAACGCGCCCGGACCCTCGGGGCCGACGGCGGCGTGAATTACAAGGACGCGAAGTGGGTCGATAAGGCCCGCGAGTTGAGCGGCGGCGAGGGCGTCGACGTGGTGATCGACGGCGTCGGCGGCCCGACCTACGACCATTGCATCGACCTGCTCCGCCCCGGCGGCCGGATGGCGACCTTCGGCGCGACGACCGGCCCGGTGCCGGACATCGCCACGCGGCGGGTCTTCTGGAAGCAGCTCAACCTGCTGGGCACCACGATGGGCTCGCCGGCCGACTTCGCCGCCATGCTCGCCCTGTTCGACGGCTCCCTCCGCCCCGTCGTCGACCGCACGTTCCCCCTCGCCGACGCCGCCGAAGCCCACCGCCGCATGGACGAGGCCGGGCAGTTCGGCAAGATCGTGCTGGGGATCCCGTGAGGGAGGGCCGGACGAGCGTCGCCGGATTCCGGGATGGGTGTGGCGGTGGGCCGTCCAGATTTCTGCGCTCGCCGCCCCCCCGCGCGCCGGCCAATACTGTTCGGCACAAGGGAGGAGGGCCCCGGGACCGTCCCCTCTCCCGCCGGGAGAGGGTGCCGCGCAGCGGCGGGTGAGGGTCGCCGGAGTGCGGAGGGCATGCCGGGCGCGAGGTTCATGGACCGGGGCTGTTTCTACCGGTCCGACGACCCTCACCCGGCCCTTCGGGCCACCCTCTCCCGGCGGGAGAGGGGACGGATGGGTTCGCACCGACGCCGACGGGCGCCCTTACGTCCTCGGCCCGCGGTCACCGGCGGGGTAGGCGCCCCAGCCGAGCTTGTCGCGGAGGGTGCGGTAGAAGCTGTGGCCGGGGAGGCGGACGATGGGGAACGGGGGGTCGCCGCGGCGGATCGTCACGCGGTCGCCCTCCTGGAGCGGGACCTGGATCTGGCCGTCGACGACGAGGATCGTGGCGATCCCGCCGCCGCGAGGGGTCAGCTCGTAGGTCTTGTGGCCGGCGTCGACCAGCGGGCGCTGGGTCAGCGCGTGGGCGCAGAGCGGCGTGACGACGAACATGTGGGCCGAGGGGGGGAGGATCGGCCCGCCGGCCGAGAGGCTGTGGGCCGTCGAGCCGACGGGCGTGGCCACGATCAGGCCGTCGCCGCGGTAGCTCATCACGCTCTCGCCGTCGATGGAGAGGCCGATCTCGACGATCTTGAAGAACGGCGCGGCGCGGACGACGGCGTCATTGAGGGCGCGGAAGACGCGGGTCGGCCCCTTGGGCGAGGCGACCGTCACCGACATCGTCATCAGGTTCTCGACCGTGTACCGCCGCGCCGCGAGGTCGGGGAGGCGTTCGAGGAACGTCTCGACGGTGAGGTCGGCGAGGAAGCCCAGGCGGCCGGCGTTGACGCCGATGATCGGCGTGGGGCGGTCGTCCATGCGGCGGACGGTGTGCAGCACCGTGCCGTCGCCGCCGACCACCAGCGCCACGTCGGCCGGGCAGTCGGAGAGGTCCGAGCCGGCCGAGAGGTCGACGCCGGTCAGCTCGAAGTCGGCGACGGCCCGCACCGCTTCGGCCACGCGGTCGACGTAGGCGCGGGCCTCCTCGCGCGAGCCGTTCCCCAGGATCATCAGCCGGAGGGGGGGCATCTGATTTCGATACTCCTCGCGAAACTCCACCGCGAATCGACGTCCGTCTTTCGAGGAGACGGTGGCCCGGCCGGCCCGGCCGGGCGTCGGGAGGCGAAGGACGCGAAAGCCCTCGCTCGACCTGGATGGACGCCCGGCCGGGCCGGCCGGGCCACTGTTCTCGATCGATCTCGGCGGAGTTGAGCGAGGACTCTCCCTATTTCTCGGACGGCGTCGCGGCGACGACCGTGGAGCCGTCGGCTTCGCGGTGGGCCCGGCCGTTCGTCGCGACGGCGGGGCCGATGTCGGTGAATTCGAGGCCCACGGCGCGGGCCAGGTCGAGCGCCGAGGCGACCAGGCCGTCGACGTCCAGGCCGACCTCGGCGAGCTGCTCGTCGCGCTCGGCGTGGAGGATGAAGCGGTCGGGGAGGCCGACGCGGCGGACGTGGTGCGTCGGCAGGCCGGCGTCGTTGGCCGCCTCCAGCACGGCCGAGCCGAAGCCGCCGTTGAGGCAGCCCTCCTCGACGGTCAGGACGAACGCCGCCTCCTCGATCGCCTTGCCGATCGTGGCGCGGTCGAGCGGCTTGACGAACCGGGCGTTGATGACGCCCACGTTCAGGCCGTATCGCTCGTGCAGCACGCCGGCCGCCCGGACGCAGGCGCCGAGCATGGCGCCGCAGGCGACGAACATGCCGTCGGTCTCCCACTCGATCACCTCGGCCTGGCCCAGCTCGATCGGCTGGGGCTCGCGCTCCACGGCCTCGAGGTTGGCTCGGGGGTATCGGATGGAGACGGGCGAGTCGTGGCCCAGGGCGAAGTCGAGCATCGGCGAGACGTCGCGACGGTCGCCGGGGGCCATGACGACCATGTTGGGGAAGATCCGCATGTACGCCAGGTCGTAGCTGCCGTGGTGCGTCGGCCCGTCGGCCCCCACGACGCCGGCGCGGTCGATGCAGAAGACGACCGGCAGGTTCTGGAGCGCGACCTCCTGGAAGATCTGGTCGTACGAGCGCTGGAGGAACGTGCTGTAGATGTCGACCACCGGCCGCGCGCCGGCCTTGGCCATGCCGCCAGCCACCGCGACGGCGTGGCTCTCGCAGATGCCGACGTCGAAGAACTGCTTCGGGAAGGTCTCGCGCACCTTCTGGAGCTTGTTCCCCTCGCACATCGCGGCCGTCAGCACGGCGACCTTCGGGTCGCGGGCGCAGGCGTCGAACAGGGCGGCGGAGAAGGCGTCGGTGTAGGTCTCGTTGCTGGAGACCTTCAGCGGGACGATCCCCTCCTTGGCCTTCTTGAAAGGGTTCGGCGCGTGGAACTTCACCGGATCCTTCACGGCCGGCTCGAAGCCGTGGCCCTTGTTGGTCAGGACGTGGAGCAGGACCGGCCCGCGCATCGTCTTGACCCGCTCCAGGTACGACCGCAGGCCCTTCAGGTCGTGGCCGTCGATCGGGCCGAGGTAGGTGAAGCCCAGCTCCTCGAACAGCATGCCGTGCTGGAGGCTCGCCTTGATGGCGTCCTTGCACTGCTGGAGCCAGCGCTCGGCGGTCTCGCCGACCAGGGGGATGCTCGGCAGGAGCGACTTGAGCCGCTTGTTCCAGTCGTGGTAGGTCGTGGACATCCGCGCCCGGTCGAGCGCGTTGGCGAAGCCGCCGACGGGGGGGCAGATCGACATCTTGTTGTCGTTGAGGACGACCAGGAGCTTGCTCTCGGAGCCGCCGGCGTGGTTGAGGGCCTCGAAGACGATGCCGGAGGGGAACGCGCCGTCGCCGATGACGGCGACCGAGTGGGCGTCGGCCCGGCCGGCCAGCTCGTCGCCGAGCTTCAGGCCCAGGGCGGTCGAGGGGGCGCAGCCGGCGTGGCCGGTCATGAACAGGTCGTACGGGCTCTCGGCCGGGTTGGGGTAGCCCATCAGGCCCCCCTTGGTCCGGATGGTGTGCAGCTCGGCGGCGCGGCCGGTGATGAGCTTGTGGGGGTAGATCTGGTGGCCGGTGTCCCAGATCAGGCGGTCGCGCGAGAAGTCGAAGCTCAGGTGGAGGGCCAGCGCCAGCTCGACGACGCCCAGGTTGCTGGCGAAGTGCGCCGCCCGCCGCCCGACCACGTCGATCAGCTCGTGGCGCATCTCGTCGGCGAGCCGGTCGAGCTGCTCGTCCGAGAGCGCCTTGAGGTCGGCGGGCGAGGCGATCCGGGACAGGATCGTATCCGGGCTGAGCATCAACAATCCCTTTCCAAAAGAGCCAAAGCCAGCTCGCGGAGCCGCCCGCCGCGTTCGCCCAGCGGGGCCAGGGCGGCGACGGCCTCGTGCGCGAGCTGCCGGGCCTTCTCCCGGCTCCCTTCCACGCCCAGGAAGCGGGGGTACGTCCACTTGCCGTGGCCCGAGTCCTTGCCGACCCGCTTGCCCATCTTGGCCTCGTCGCCGACGACGTCGAGCAGGTCGTCGACGACCTGGAACGCCAGGCCGACCGCGCGGCCGTAGGCCGCCAGCGCCTCGCGCTCCGCGGCCGGCGCGCCCGCGACCGCGGCGCCCATCTCCAGCGGGGCCCGCAGGAGCGCCCCGGTCTTGCGGCGGTGGATCGCCTCCAGCTCGGCCGCGGAGCCCTCCGTCCCCTCGGCCGACCGCTCCTCGGCCTGGAGGTCGGCCATCTGGCCCCCCACCATGCCCGAGGGCCCGGCCGCCTCGGCCAGCAGCCGGACGCACTCCGCGGCCGACTCGGCCGGGCGCACGCCCTTCGCCACCAGCTCGAACGCCAGCGTCAAGAGGCCGTCGCCGGCCAGGATCGCCGTCGCCTCGTCGAACTGCTTGTGGCAGGTCGGGCGGCCCCGGCGCAGGTCGTCGTCGTCCATCGCCGGCAGGTCGTCGTGGATCAGCGAATAGGTGTGGATCAGCTCCAGCGCCAGGGCCGGCGCGATCGCGTCGGCCCACGGCGCGCCGCAGGCCTCGGCCGCCATCAGGCAGAGGACCGGCCGCAGCCGCTTCCCCCCCCCCAGCACGCTGTACCGCATCGCCGACGCCAGCCGCCCGGGGCATCCCCCCTCGGAGCCCTCGGGCTCGGGCAGGGCCGCGGCCAGGGCGTCCTCCACCCGGCGGCGATGCTCGTCGAGATGTTCGCCCAGCGTCGACGCGGACAAGGTTCGTGAACTGCTCGTCATGAAGGTGATGTTACACGGAGGGCCGGCGCGGGCAAGTCCCTGGACGGCCGCCCCGGATCCCGGACCGGCTCGGAGGGTTCCATCCTCCCAACTCCCCTCGCCCGCTGCTATTGTTGACATTCCCCCACGCCCTGTCTACACGGCTGCCCAGAAAACTTTGCGACACAAAGCGATTTCCGGGGGCTCGGGCCTCCGAGGGCGTGGATCTGGGGGGGATGCGATGACGTCGCGGGCTTCCGGCGTCGCATCCATCGGTGCGGAATCGCGAGGGACGGTGAGCCATGAGCCTGGTCGAGTCGGTCGAGGACCTGCCGCTGCTGTCGCGCACCCCGGATTCCTGGGCGGAGCGGGCGCTCCGCGAGCCGCTGGCGCTGCTGAACGACCACGCCTACCTGGAGAAGAAGGCCGCGGCCAACGCCCTGGAACTCCTCAACCGCTGGCCCGAACCGACCCCGCCCGAGACCTGGACGACCACCCTGGCCGCCATCGCGCACGACGAGGCGGCGCACCTCAGCTCGGTGATCCGGCTGATGGCGCGCCGGGGCGGCCGGCTGGAGCGGACCCACCGCAACCCCTACGCGAACGCCCTGCGCCTGCTGGTCCGCAAGGGCCGCGGGACCGAGGAGCTGGTCGACCGCCTGCTGATCTCGGCCCTGATCGAGGCCCGGTCGTGCGAGCGCTTCCTCGCCCTGGCCCGCGCCACGGCGACGACCGACCGCGAGCTGGCCCGGTTCTACAACCGCCTGGGCTCGTCCGAGCTGGGCCACTATCGCGTCTTCCTGACGCTCGCCGGCCACGTCCTGCCGGCGGACGTCGTCGAGGCCCGCTGGGGCGAACTGCTGGAAGCCGAGGCCGCCATCCTCGCCGCGCAGTCGCCGGGGCCGAGGATGCACGGCGGGGCCTGAGCCGCCTCAGCAACAGGTCCGATGCCGTTCGATGCAGGTCGCGATCACCTCGTCAGGCGGTCGCTTCCACCAATCTTCGGCGGAGAAGATCTCGACCTCGTGGAAGCCGTCGTAGCCCTGGGCCTCGACGGCGGCGCGGAGGGCGGGGATGTCGATGACGCCGTCGCCCATCATGCCGCGGTCGAGGAGGATGTCGCGGGTCGGGACGAGCCAGTCGCAGATGTGGAAGGCGAGGAGTCGCTTGCGGCCGGCGCGGGCGATCTGGGGCAGGACGTCGGGATCCCACCAGACGTGGTAGACGTCCAGGGCGATGCCGAGGCCGTCGTCGCCCAGTTCGTCGCAGAGGTCGTTGGCGTGGGCCGCGGTGTTGACGCACGCGCGGTCGGCGGCGTACATCGGGTGCAGCGGCTCGATGGCCAGGGGCATCCCGGCGGGCCGCGCGTGGTCGAGCAGTTCGCCGATGCCGTCGCGGACCTGCGCGCGGGCCCCGGCGATGTCCTTCGACCCTCTCGGCAGGCCGCCGACGACCAGGACGAGGCATCGCGCCCCCAGCGCGCACGCCTCGTCGACGGCGCGGCGGTTGTCGTCGCGGGCGGCGAGGCGTTCGGAGGGGGTCGCGCCGGGGAACATGCCGCCTCGGCAGTAGCCGGTGACGGTGAAGCCGTGCTCGCGCACCTTCGCCGCGGCCTCGGCCAGCCCCATCGCCTGCACCTGATCGCGCCAGGGGGAGACGCCTCGGACGCCGTGCCGGGCGCAGCCGTCGAGGATCTCGCGGAGGCCCCATTGGCCGCGAAGCGTCGCCGTGTTGATCGAGAGGAGGCCGGGGTCGGGCGGGCGACAGTCGCTCATGCGTCGATCCCCTGCACCGCCAGGAAGGCCCGCATCTTCGCCACGGCCCGATCCGGGTCGTCGAGCAGCCCGGCGGCGTCGGCGAGGCGGAACAGCTCGCAGTAGTGCAACGCGCTGCGAGCGCTCTGCTGGCCGCCGACCATCACGAAGTGGTCCTGCCAGCCGTTGAGCCAGGCCAGGAACACGACGCCCGACTTGTAGAACCGCGTCGGCGCCGCGAAGACGTGGCGCGAGAGCGGGACCGTCGGGGCCAGGATCCGGCGGTACTCCGCGACGTCCTGCGTCGCCAGCCTCTGGAGCGCGGCCGAGGCCGCCGGCGCGATCGCGTCGAAGATCCCCAGCAGTGCGTGGGAGTATCCGACGTCGTCCCCCTCGATCAGCTCGGGATAGTGGAAGTCGTCGCCCGTGTACATCTTCACGCCTGCGGGGAGGCGGCGACGCATCGCGATCTCCTTCTCCTTGTCGAGAAGCGAAATCTTGATCCCGTCGACCTTGCCCGCGTGGGCGGCGATGATGCGGAGGCAGACGTCCATGGCGTCGTCGAGGTCGTCGCGGCCCCAGTAGCCGGCGAGCGCCGGGTCGAACATGGGGCCGAGCCAGTGGAGGATGACGGGTTCGCGGACGCGGGAGAGGATCGCGCCGTAGGCGTGCTCGTAGTCCTCCGGCGACCGCGCCGCGGCGGCCAGCGCCCGGCTGGCCATCAGGATGATCCGCCCTCCGACGGCCTCGACGGCCTCGGCCTGCTCCTCATACGCGGCGATCACGTCGGCGGTCGTCAGCCCCGGCCGCGGGGCGAGTTGGTCCGTCCCCACGCCCGAGGCCACCAGCGCGCCGGGCCTCCCCTTCGCCATCGCGACGGTCTTCTCGATGAGCGTCAGCGCCGTCGGCCAGTCCAGCCCCATGCCGCGCTGGGCGGTGTCCATGGCCTCGGCCACGCCCAGGCCCAGCGACAGCAGGTGCTCGCGATACCGGAGCGTCGCGTCCCAATCCACGGCCGCCTCGACCCACGGATCGGCCGCGCTGCGGGCGTCGGCCACGACGTGGGCCGCGGAGAAGGCGACGCGGTTGAACGCGGGCTTCGCGGGCGGGCTCCAGGAGCGGGCCCCGCGGAGGGTGTAGGGCTCGACGGCGCCGGCGGTGGTGAGCAGGTTGATTCGAGGCATGACCATCTCCGCATTCCGATTCATCGTCCCCTCTCCCGCCGGGAGAGGGCGGCCGCGCAGCGGCGGGTGAGGGTCGCCGGAGTTCGGAGGGTACGACGGGTGCAACGGTCATCAACCGGAGCTATCTCAACAGGTCCGACGACCCTCACCCGGCCCTCCGGACCGCCCTCTCTCGGGGGGAGAGGGGACGTCGCGCGCCTCGTCAGATTTCAAGATCCGGCACGTCCACCCACCGCCGTTCGCGCCAGGATTGCAGGCCCAGCTCGACGAGTTGCACGCCCTTGGCGGCTTCGAGGAGGTCCCAGCGGAATTCGCAATCGCCGTGGACGTGCTTCAGGAAGAGTTCCCACTGGGCCTTGAAGGCGTTTTCATAGGTCGTCGTGTCGGGGACGAGGGCCCAGTCGGCGTGGAAGTCGTGCGTGTTGCGGAGGTCGGGGTTCCAGACGGGCTTGGGGGTGTTCACGCGCGACTGGGTGCGGCAGTCGGTCAGGCCGGCGACGGCCGAGCCGAGGACGCCGTCGACCTGGAGCGTCAGCAGGTCGTCGCGGCGGACGCGCACGGCCCACGAGCTGTTCATGTGGACGATCACGCCGTTCGTCAGCTCGAACGTGGCGTACGCGGCGTCGTCGGCCGTGGCCTGGTAGGGCCGCCCGCGCTCGTCCCACCTCTCGGGGATGTGGGTCGCGCCCAGGCAGGAGACGCTCTTGATCGGGCCGAAGGTATTGTCGATCAGGTAGCGCCAGTGGCAGAGCATGTCCAGGATGATGCCGCCGCCGTCCTCGGCGCGGTAGTTCCACGAGGGCCGTTGCGCGGGCTGGAGGTCGCCTTCGAAGACCCAGTAGCCGAACTCGCCGCGGACGGAGAGCATGCGGCCGAAGAAGCCGGCGTCGCGGAGCATGGCCAGCTTGCGGACGCCGGGGAGCCAGAGCTTGTCCTGGACGACGCCGTGCTTGACGCCCGCGGCGCGGGCGGCGCGGACGAGGTCGAGGGCCGAGGCCAGGTCGGTCGCGACGGGCTTCTCGCAGTAGACGTGCTTGCCGGCGGCGATCGCCTTGCGGAGCACGGCCGGGCGGCCCTGGGTGGTGGCGGCGTCGAAGAAGACGGCGTCGTTCGGGTCGGCCAGGGCGGCGTCCAGGTCGGTCGTCCAGCGCGCGACGCCGACCCGACGCGCCAGCGCGGCGACCTTGTCGGCGTCGCGGCCGACGAGGAGCGGGTCGGGCACGATCCGGCCGCCGTCCGCCGTCGCCACGCCCCCCTGGTCGCGGATGGCGACGACGGAGCGGATCAGGTGCTGGTTCATGCCCATCCGGCCGGTGACGCCGTGCATGACGACGCCGACGCGATGCTCTGCCATCTTCGCGTTCCGATCTCTCGATGTTTTCACGATCAGCGCGCGAGGCGCGACGGCGCGCCCCGCCGGGCCCCGGCCCGCGGCGCGGCGTCGGCGTAGCCGCGGCCCAGGCGCATCAGGTACTCGTCGCGCGGGACCTCGCGGGCGCCCAGGCTCATCAGGTGCTCGCTCCGGACCTGGCAGTCGAGCATGTCGAAGCCCTCGTCGGCCAGCCGCTCGACCAGCGCGACCAGGGCGACCTTGGAGGCGTCGGTCTCGGCGTGGAACATGGACTCGCCGCAGAAGCAGCGGCCGGCGAGTACGCCGTAGACGCCGCCGACCAGCTCGCCGTCGCGCCACGCCTCGACGCTGCGGGCCAGGCCCAGGCGGTGCAGGCGGGCGTAGGCGTCCTGCATCTCGGGCGTGATCCAGGTGCCGTCCTCGTGGCCGCGGGGGGTCTCGGCGCAGGCGCGGACGACGCGGTCGAAGGCGGAGTCGAAGCGGACCTCGAACCGCCCCGAGCGGACCGTCCGGGCCAGCCGTCGCGAGACCCGCAGCTCGCCCGGGAAGAGGACGAGCCGGGGGTCGGGCGACCACCAGAGGATCGGCCCGCCCGGCTCGAACCAGGGGAAGATCCCGGCGCGGTAGGCCGCGATGAGGCGTTCGGTCGACAGGTCCCCGCCGATCGCCAGCAGGCCCTCGGGCTCGGCCAGGTGGGGGGGCGGGAAGATCGGGTCGGGGCCGAGGCGGAAGAGGGCCATGAAGCCTGCTCTCTCTGCGCGCGACGCCCCGTCGCGCCGCGCGGCCCCGGCCCTCCCCGCGGGGGTCAGGCCCTGCCGCGCCCGAGGGCTTCCAGCTCCTCGGCCGGGCCGAAGTTGTCCCGGTAGCGCGCGATGAACTCGTCGAGCGAATACGAGTGTTCCTGGGGTCCAGGATGCTCGATCGCATAGACCGCCGTCAAGGAGGCCATCCGGCCGACGACCGGCCACGGCAGCCCCAGGCTCATCCCGGCCACGAACCCGCCGCGGAAGGCGTCGCCGGCGCCGGTGGGGTCGGCGACCTTGCCGGGCTTGGCCGGCGGGATCTCGTGCTCGGCCCCGTCGACGGTGATGAGGGCGCCCTTCTCGCCCAGGGTCATCACCGTGATGGGGACGCTCTTGCGCAGCTCGGCCTCGGTGACGCCCAGCTTCTCGGCCATCATGCCGAACTCGTAGTCGTTGCCGGCGAGGATCTTGGCGCCCTTGCGGCCCTCCTCCAGCTCGGCCTTGTCCATGCGGGGGAGCTGCATCGAGGGGTCGTACAGGTAGGGGACGCCGGCCACGGTGCACTCGGCGGCGTAGCGGCCCATCGCGGCCGGGTCGTTGGGGGCGATCACGACGAGGTCGTCGGCCGTCGCGCCCAGGTCCTTCGGCGAGATCGTCGACGCCTTGGACATCGCGCCGGGGTAGAACGCGATGATCTGGTTGTCGGCCAGGTCGGTGTTGACGAAGCAGCTCGCGGTGTGCTCCGACTTGATGACCTTCACGCCCGAGTCGTCGACCCCCTTGGCCTTCAGGATCGCCCGGTAGTCCTCGAAGTCCTCGCCCACGGTCCCCACCAGGGTCGGCTTCTCGCCCAGCAGGGCCAGGTTGTAGGCGATGTTCGCCCCCGTGCCGCCCCGACGCCGGGTCAGCGAGTCGACCAGGAACGACACGCTCAGGACGTGGACCTTGTCGGCCAGGATGTGGTCCTGGAACTTGCCCGGGAACACCATGATGTAGTCGTAGGCGATCGAGCCGGTGACGAAGACGCGCATCAGAAGGGGATTCCTCTCGCTAGAAAATGTGGACCGCCACGGATATCGGGACTGCCATCATGACGGCCTTCCCCCCTGGCGGGGGAAGGTGGCCCGCAGGTCCGGATGAGGGGGAAGACGCGCGAGACGGCCTTTGGATTTCGCGACGACCGTCTCGGGCGGGCCTTCGAATCCCGACGGCGCCGCTGCTTCGCGTCCCCCTCATCTGACCCCTGCGGGGTCTGTCTTCCCCCGCGAGGGGGGAAGACGGTCGCTATCGCAGGTCGTCAAGCTCCGGCTTCCAGCATCCCGATCGCCTTCGCGATCCGGGCGCGGCAGCGGTCGCGGCCGACGAGGAAGAGGCAGTCGTAGAGGCCGGGGCCGACCCCCTGCCCCGTCGTCGCCACGCGCAGGGGGTTGACGACGTCCCCCATCTTGCGGCCGGACTTCTCGGCGTAGTCGTGGACGGCCTTCTCCAGCGTCGGCAGGTCGTAGGGCTCGGTCTCGGCCAGGAGCGCGTCCAGCTCGCGGAGCATCTCCGGGACGCCCGGCTTGCGGAGCCGCTTCTTCACGGCGTCGGGGTCGTAGGCGACCTCGTCGTCGAAGAAGAACCGGCCCAGCTTCACCACGTCGGAGAAGGTCTTCATGCGGTCGCCGAGGGCCAGGATCACGGCCTCCAGCAGCGCCCGGTCGTCGTCGGAGATCGGGTCGGAGACGAGGCCCGCGGCCTTGAGGAACGGGATCGCGCCGGCGACCTTCTCCTCCATCGGGGCCTCTTTCATCCAGTGGCCCTCGATCCAGAACAGCTTGTCCGGGTCGAGGCTGGCGGGCGAGCTGTTGACGCGGCCGAGCGAGAACTTCTCGATCAGCTCGGCGCGGGTGAACAGCTCCTGGGTGTCGTCGAAGCTCCAGCCCAGCCGGGCGAGGTAGTTGACCAGGGCGTGGGGGAGGTAGCCGCGCTCGATGTACTGGTGCAGGAAGATGAGGATCCCGCGCTTCTCGTACTCCTCGGTCTTGCGCTTGGACATCTTGGCGTGCGAGCCGGGCTCGGCGACGTAGGGGACGTGCGCGAAGGCCGGCGGGGTCGCGCCCAGGGCTTCCAGGACGAGGAGCTGGGGGAAGGTGTTGGAGAGGTGCTCCTCGGCGCGAACGACGTGGGTGATCCGCATCTCCACGTCGTCGACGACGCTGGCGAAGTTGTACAGCGGCTGGCCGCCGGGGCGGACGATGACGAAGTCGCCGATCTCGTCGGTGTTGAACGAGACCTCGCCCTTGACCAGGTCGTTGAGGACCAGCGTGCGGCCGGTCGGGACTTCGAACCGCAGGGCGAAGGGACGGCCCTCGTCCTCGAACCGCTTCAGGTCGGCGTCGGAATACTCGATCCGGCGGAAGCGGTAGGGCTGCTTGGCCTTCTTCGCGGCCTCGCGGCCGACCTCGCGCTCGGCGTCGGTGGAGTAGTCGCGATAGACCACGCCGGCGGCGATCAGCTTGTCGACGGCCTCGCGATAGAGGTGCTGACGCTGGGACTGGTAGTAAGGCCCGTGGGGGCCGCCGACCTCGGGCCCTTCGTCCCAGAGCATGTCCAGCCAGCGGAAGCCGTCGACGATCTTGCCGACGGCCTCGTCGACGTGGCGCTCCTGGTCGGTGTCGTCGATCCGGAGGATGAACTGCCCGCCGTGCCGCTTGGCCAGCAGCCAGTTGAAGAGCGCCGTGCGGACGCCCCCGATGTGGAGATATCCGGTGGGGCTGGGGGCGAAGCGGGTGCGTACGGTCATGGCTCTCATCTGGCCGACGAAACGCCGACGCGACCGCCGCGGCCCTCCCGGGGCCCCGCCGGTCGCTCGAACGGCTTGGACGCGAACGAATTGGGTCCACGATAGGCCCCGCCCGCCTCACCTGTCAACGGCGGCTGCGTCCCCGAGCGACGGCCCCCGCCAGCGCGACGATCGCGAGCCCGGCCGAGACCACGCCCGCCGGCTCCGGCACGGCTTGTCCCCTGAGGGCGAGGACGAAATCATCCGACGGAGCGATGGCCGTGAAGCCGGTCCCGGTCGGCACGCCCGAGATCAAACTGTGATCGGTGCCGCCCCATGCCGCGATCGAGCCGTCGGCTCGCAACGCATAAGCGACATTCCCGCCCGCGGCGATGGCCGTGAAGCCGATCCCGGTCGGTACGTCCGAGACCCTACCATACTCATCCGATCCCCACCCGACGATCGATCCATCCGACCGCAGCGCATAGGCCGTGTTGCCGCTCGCCGCGATTGCGATGAAATCGGTCTCGACCGGCGTACCGGAGATGACGCCGTAGCCGTCCCAACCCCAGGCCGCGATGGAGCCGTCCGTCCTCAAGGCCAAAACGGAGTAAGAGCTGAGGGCCAAGGCGGTGAAATCGGCCTCGGCCGGCGTGCCCGAGACTTGACCGGAGGCGTCATAGCCCCATGCGGCGATCGATCCGTCCGACCGCAGCGCGTAGGCGCGGCCGTACCCCGCGACGATGTCGGTGAACCCCATGTCGGTGGGCGTACCGGAGACGCTGTCGGCGTAATCGTATCCCCATGCGGCGATCGATCCGTCCGACCGCAGCGCGTAGGCCGTCGAAAAGCTCGCGGACGCGGCGATGGCGGTAAACCCCGTGCCGGTCGGCGCGGTTGAAACCAGGCCGAAGCCGGTGGGATCGTATCCCCAGGCGGCGATCGATCCGTCCGGCCGCAAGGCGAAGCCAGTGCCGCCCCCGCCCGCGGCGACGGCCTTGAAATCGGTACCGGGCGGGATGTTCGAGAGCACAGTGGGGTCATAAGGGGATCCCCACCCGACGATCTCCCCCGCGCGGCCCGATGTCGCGACGCCCGCCAACAGCCCGAGCCACGCCAGCCGCGCGGCCATCAACCCCAATCGCTGCTTCATCTCCCCGTCCCTTTCCTGAAAGCGACATGAACGTCGACGCCCCATCCGAAGCCGACGAGGGCCCGCGACGACGTCGTGATGTAAATAAATAGGGATTCCCCCGTAATCTTCGCATCTCCTAAAATCAGGAGGTCGGGCCGGCGTCCGGGCGACGATACATCCAGAGGGCGACGGCATGGCGAAGGCGGGCATGCTGAGGGCGGAGGACTGGCGGGCGATCATCGGCCTGGCGGGCGAGTGCCGCGACCTGGGGGACGACGCGACGGCGTGGCGGGACCATCTCGTCCGAAGGCTCGCCCGCATGGTCGACGCCGACCTGGGGTCGAGCGGCGAGACTGTCGGGCACGCGGGCGGCCCGCTGCGGAGCGTGGGCGTGGCGAATTGGGGATTCGACCACTTCACCAGCCCGAAGGTCCACGGGGCGGTCTTCGCCCAGGTCCTGGAAGACCCGCTCTGCTACGACCTGGTCGAGCGGTGGAACGCCGAGCAGGCCCGCGAGGACGGGGCCGCCTCGACGCGCCGGAAGCTCGTCGAGGATCGCGAATGGTACGCCTCGACCGGCGACGACCTCATCCATCGCCCGCTGGGCGTGGACCATGTCGTGGCTTGCTGGAGGACGACCCCTGGCGACGTCCGCATCGGCACCACGCTCTTCCGCGGCCGGGGCCGGCGCGACTTCGACGGGCGCGAAGTCGCGATCGTCCGAGAGGCCCACGCGGTGCTCGCCTCGCTCGTCGGCGGCCCGCTGGCGCGGTTCGAGGATCCCTCGCCGCGCGGCCTGCCGCCGCACATGCGCCGGGTGCTCGCCTGCCTGCTGGAAGGGGACGGCGACAAGCAGGTCGCCGCCCGGCTCGGGCTGAGCGCCTACAGCGTCAACCAGTACACCAAGGGCCTGTACCGCCACTTCGGCGTCCGGTCGCGCGCCGAACTCCTCGCCCGATGGCTCCGGCGGGCCTACCCCGACCCGCCCTCCTGGCTGGAGTGATCCCGTCCGCCCCCGGGCGCGGATCCGACGCCGGGCGCGGGCTGCCACGCCCCGTACGCGCCCCCGATCGGTCGGGGGCGCGCCGCCCGCTCCGGCCTCGTCGACGCCCCGCGATCAGCGGCGGCGGGGCTTGATGAGGTCGCGGCCGACGCCTTCCAGGGCCTTCAGGGCGTCGTTGCGCAAGGAGTCTCCCGGGGCGTTCGCCCCGGCGCCGGGGCCGGGCGGGACGACGCGGTCGAGCAGGCGGCCGGCCTCGGCCTGCACCCCTCGCTTGACCATGGAGCGGGCGGCCTCCCTCAGGGCGACGCGCAGGCCGCTGCGATCGATGACTGGGTGCGAGATCGTGCCGCCGATCGGGAGGGTGATGTTCGTCCCGTTGACGTACCGGCCGACGGCCTGGTTGCCGCCGATCATCTCGGGCGTGATCGGGACCGAGGCCCGCATCGCCAGCGTCTTGTCGAAGCCGACGGAGCCCTCAAGGTTCGCCTTGAGGTCGTCCGCCAGGGGGATCGAGAGGCCGCTCTGCTTGACGCGACTCTCGGCGATCTGGAGCTGCAACGGCTGCTGAAGGCTCATCCTGGGGACGGCTCGTCCGGTCAGCGCGACGATCTCGCCGGCGAGCGGGCCGGGCTGGAACACGACGTCCTTGAAGACGAGCTGGCCGTCGGCGCGGAGCGATCCGTCGCCGACCAGGGGGATCGCCGCGTCGTCGACCGTCAGCGACACCTGGCCGCTGACGCGGCTGGCCTGGCTCAGGACCGGCGCGATGTAGGAGAGGACGTCGGTGGAGACGGCGTCGTTGATCGCCGCGTCCGCGATGCTGGTCCCCCGCCCCAGCCTCAGCCAGAGCGCGTTCGGATCGTCGAGCAAGAGATCCGCGACGATGGCGACCTGGCCCCCGTTGAGCGTGGTCGCGATCGGGTCGAACACGGCCGTCCCGCCGGCCAGGCGCAACACCACGGGCGCGGGCCCCAGCTCCATGCCGAACGCCCGCGCCGAGGCGACGTCGACGGCCAGTTCGCCTTCGAGGCCCTTGAGGATCTGCGACGCCGAGTCGCCCGAGAGCGGCCCCCGGATCTGGAACGGCCTGACGGCGCCCCGGACCTGCGCCCCCGGCTCCAGGGACGAGGCCAGGATCGCGTCGATCGTATCCCAGCGGGGCTCGAACGAGCCCGCGACGGCGGCCAGGCGGCGGGACCCCGCCTCGGCGATCGTCCCCGCACCCGTCATGCGGCCGTAGATCGTGGTGAAATCGACGTGCGACAGGTCGAGATGGTCGGTCGCGGGCGAATAGACGCCGTTCGCCGCGAGGGCGACGCCCCCGCGCGGCGTGGCGTAGACGAATTCGTGGGCGTTGATCGACCCGGCGAAATCGAACCGGCCGTCCGCCAGGCGGCTCGCCGTCAGCCGCCCCGTCCAGGCACCGCCCAGCCCGCGGAGGGGGGACCCGGTCCAGTAGGCCAGCGCGCGGTCGAGGCGGGCCAGGTCGCCGAACAACACCGTATCGACCTTCATCGCCCCGTCGGCCCCGCGGAGGCCGCTCAGCATGAACCCCTCGGGGCCGATGCCGACGCCCGCGGCCGGCTGGGCCCCGACGGGCTTGAGGACCAGATACCCGGCGACCGGGTCGAACTGCCCGTTCGCGATCAGGCCCAGGGCCGCGCCCGACGCCCGGGGATCCGAAGGGGTCGCGTCCAGGCGGACCTCGTCCAGCGTGTAATACTGGCCCGTCCGGTGCATGGCGACCTTGCCCGACGCGACGGCCGGCGCGGGGTAGGCGATGGGCGTCGTCCCCTCGATCTGGACCTCGCCGGTCGGCTTCGCGACCAGCCTAGCGATCGTGTCGCCCGCCTTGAGGCCGAGCCTCGCCGCCTCCCAGCCGGTCGGCAGGCCGTCGGGACGGCACGGGCCTTCCGCCGCGCCGTCGATCCGGACCTTGTCGCGGACCACGGGGTCGTCCGTCATCCCCGCGACCCTCAGCCCGGCGACCTCGGCCGCGAAACGGCCCTTGAACGAGCCGGCCTCGACCTTGTAGTCGGCGGCCCACCTCCCCTTGCCCGCGAGGTCCAGGGTGCCCGTGTCCATCAGCTCGCGGGCCTGCGCCTGGATCGCGGAGAGGTCGAACGAGCCGGACAGCTTGACGCCGCCCGCGAAGTCGCCGGCGGCCGTGGCGTCGACGCCCGCGGCCTTCACGGCGAACGTCTCCACCTTGACGACATCGCCGGCCCGGACCAGCGCCGCGGAGAGCCGCGCGGGTTCCTTCAGGGTCAGGGGGCGCGGGCCGTCGGTCGCGGCCAGGTCGGACACGTCGGCCGAGACGTGGAGCCGGTCGGCCCCGTCTTTCAAGCTCAACTCGGCCCGGATCCGCGCCCGACCCTCCCGGATCGCGACACCCTCTCGCAAGGGGATCGCCCTGGGGAGGAGCTTCGAGGCCGCGGCCAGGTCCACTTGCCCGGTCAGGACGGTGGGGGCCCCGTCATCCGCCGGGATGGCACCGGTCGCCGTCAGGTCGGCGATCGGGGACCGGACGTCGAGCTTGCGGATCGACCAGCCCGCCGCCGTCTGCACGGCGTCGCAGCCGGTCGAGAGGCTTTCGAGGACGAGCCGATCGCCGGCCAGGCCGGCCCCCTCGGCGGCGAACTCGTGCAGGACCGCATCGCCGCGGGCCGACCAGAGCCCCGCCTTGCGGCCCAACTCCAGCGTCCCGACGAGCCGACCGCCGGCCGCGACCCCGGCCTCGCGCAGCGAGATCGGCCAGTCCTTCCCCGCGAGGTTCAGCGCCAGGTCCCCCCCCGTCGCGTCGTAAGTCGCCTTCAGTTCGAGCGAACGGGCCCCGTCGACGATCGCGGCCGAGGCGTCGGTCGGCCTCCCCGGCGCGAGCGTCGCGGCGGCCTCGAACGCCCCTGCCGCGATCGGCTCGCCGAGTTCGGGGCTGGCGACCTTGATGGCCCCCCCCTTCACGACGACGGCGATCGACGTCCCGGGGCCGGCGGGGGCCTCGGGCTCGGGCGAAGGCTCGCCGCCTCCGCTCGCCAACGGCCCGAGCGCCTCCAGGATGTCGATCGTGCCGTCGGCCCGGCGCTCGACGTCCAGGGTCGCGCCGTCGATGCGGATCAGGCCGAAGTCGGGCCGGGACGCGATCAGGCCGAGCAGCCCGCGATCGGTCGCGACGGATTCGGCCGTGAAGACCCGCTTCCCGCCGGGGTCGGAGAGGACCACGTCGCGGAGGCCGATCCCCCGCGTCCAGGAGACGGAGAGCCCGCCGACTTCGATCCGCCCGGGTCGGATTTGCTCGTTCACGGCCTTCACGAGCCGATGGCGGACGGGAGCCGTGCTCAGGAGGGGCGGGAGAGCTGCGACGGCCGCGGCGACGACGATCGCGAGGGCCGCGAGCCGACGGAGAAGCCGCCTGAATCGCTTCGGCGGCGTCGCGGCGATATCCTTCTCGTCCATGAGGGCTCCTCCCTGCCGAGCTTTCCGGGGCCGTCCGGGCCCGATCCTTCTCACGCCTCTTGTGAGTCTCGACCCGGGGCTACTGCAACCTTGATGCCCGAACGAGTCCGCGCGGGAGCGAATTGCCGGTTGTCCGGCCCACGGAAGCTGGCGCGATCCGGGGCCGGCCGAGATCGCGCCCGCCCGCGCCGCCCGGCCGGCGGCGCGGGCCTCAGGTGCGGGCCAGGGCCTGGGGGACGGCCCGGGTCTGGAGCCAACGGAGGCCCGAGGCCGGCGACCAGAGGGCGACGCCGGACTGGCTGAAGCCCGCCGCCGCCGTCGGCCCTTCGAGCGTCGAGGCCATGAGGCTCGGCGAGAAGTGCCAGATCTTCGCCCAGCCGTCGGCCCGGGTCCATTGCCAGAGGCCCGCGCCGTAGAAGCCGACCAGGAGGTCCCCGGCGACGACGGCCATGGAGCGCGCGTCGGCGTCCGTCAGCAGGGTCATCCCGCCCTCGGCCGTCCACCGCCAGAGGCCGAAGACGCCGTAGTCGACGTAGAGGGAGTCCGCGGCGACGGCCAGGTCGTCCGGGTCGGCCGCGTTGATGTGCGACCAACCCGCGTCGAGCCCCCAGCTCCAGAGGCCCGACGGCCCGTAGTCCAGGTAGGCGACCCCGCCGTAGCTCGCCATGCCCTCGACGTGCGGGTTGTCGAGGCTGATCGCCCGATAGCCGCCGTCGGGGGCCCACGCCCACAGGCCCCCCCGCGTGAAATCGACGAAGAGGGCCCGGTCGTCGGCGGTCATCGTCTGCGGGTCGACATGGTTCAGGAAGGCCCAGGAGCGGTCCTCGGCCCAGGACCAGAGCCCGTAGCGGCCGTAGTCCAGGAAGACCCGGCCCGCGCCGTAGATCATGGACTCGGGGGAGACGTCGTTGATCCGGCGCCAGCCCGCGGCCTCGTCCCAGGTCCAGAGCCCTTCGGGGCCGAAGTCGGCCAGGAGGATCCCGCGGGGGGTGGCGAGGATCCGGACCGGGTCGAGGTCGCTCAGGCGCCGCCCGGCGTCGTCGGGGCCCCGGTAGGCCCACAGGCCGTCCGGGCCCGCGTCGACGAAGGTCAGGTCGCGCGGGGACCCGTCCACGTCGTCGTCGACGATGGCGACCGAGGCGTTCGCCGTGTCGAGGCCGATGGATTCGAACCGGAAGTATCGGCGGCCGTCCACGGAGTCGTTGTCGAGGATGGGGATCGCGACCGTCGTCTCGGACTGGCCGGCCGCGAGCCGCACCACGCCCGAGGTCGCCGTGTAGTCGACGCCGGGCGTCGCCACCGGCGAGTCGCTCGCCGAGACCGGGTCGGCGGTCGTGTACTCGAAGCTCACCGGCTGCGACAGGTCGCCCGCCCGATAGACCCGCACCAGGACCCGGCCGGCGGACTCGGACACGAGCGTCGGCTGCGCGCGGACGTGGGACGCCTCGTCGACGCCGTAGCGCTGGGCGACGACGCCCCCCGAAGGCTCGACGCGGACCAGCCAGAAGTCCCCCTCCTGGGTCGGCTGGAGCGAGGACGGCCGGAACGACCCCGGGTCGACGCCCGGGGCGAGGATCGTCGGCCCCTCGGTCCACGTGCTGGGCTCCAGCACGTCATCCCGGCTGCGCCCCCAGGTCCGGATGGAGCCGACGGGGCCGCTCGCGTCCTGCCGGACGAACAGGACCGCGACCAGGCCGTTGTTCAGATAGGAGATCGCCCGCGGCTCGCCGTCGTCGGAGCCCCCCAACCTGATGCCGGCGACCTGCGTCTGGAAGAAGGTGTAGCGGCCCGGGATCAGCTCCGCGACCCCGGCCGCCGGGCTCCCCCCGGCCCAGGATTTCCAGAAGATGAGATTCCCGACCGGGTCCACCCGAGGGGCCATCTCCTTCACCCGGCCGAGGTCCGGCACGCCCGTCTCGTAGGACGCGGAGAGCGTCTTGACCTCGAGGCGGTTGTGGTCCACCAGCGTGACCATGACCTGCACGTCGTAGGTGGTCGCCCCGCCGACCTGCCGTGGCTTGTACTGCGTCCACGCGACGATCGTGTCGCCGTTGAACCTCGTGTAAGCCGGGGCGGCGGAGGTCGATTCGACCGTCGTCCAGCCTTCGTCCGGGGTGGCGTCGAGCGTGATCGAAGAGAGCGGCGTCCCGTCCAGGCCGTAGCGGCGCACCTGGAACCCCGGCGCGTAGATCGTGAAGGCTTCGGCCTGGCCGCCCACCACGAGTTGGAAGTCGCGCGGCATCCCCAGCGTGCCCATCAGCGGCCTCGCGTCGCCGGCCGGGGCCCCTTGCTGGTCGTACCATCGGTAATACAGCCGGGAGTCCGACCACCAGGCGACGATGGTGAGCCCCTGGGGCGTGACGTCGACCCGGGGCGAGACCTGGTCCCCGGCCGTCTCCGCGTTGACCAGGAAGGCGGGCCCGATCGGCTGGCCCACGTTGTCGAAACGTCGGGCGTAGACGCCCAGCCCCGACCCGTCGCCGTCGCTCCACACCGCCGTCTCGCGCCCCGTCCGGTCCGTCGCGCTGCGGAACTCCACCGACGCCGTCGCGCCGAGGTCGAAGACCGGCCCCGGGTCCCCGTAGGCCGTCAAGAGCAGCCGCCCTTCCAGGGCGTCCGGCCGCAACGAGGGTCGCCGGCCGGGCCGGCGAGGGCGTCCGAGGGCGTTCATCATGGGAGGGTCCTGATGAGCGTGTTGGAAGCGGTGGAGGTCGAGCCCCTTCTCGACGACGTCTGCGAATATATAAGAAATAGGCGAGAAACGCCCGGACGTGGGGCGAAAATCGACGCGGATCGATCGCGAGCCGCGACGATCAAGGCCCTCCCCGCCCCTCACTCCGCCGTCGGCCGGGGCCTGCGGCTGGCGAGGTGTTCTTCCATCTTGTCGAAGAGCACCCATTGACGCAACCTTATTTCCCGCCATACCATTCGGACGACGGAGGACGCCCGGATGCAGCGTTTTTGCAGGAGATCCCCGTGCAACGCCCCTTCTTCCGCATGGCCAACCTCACGTGGTACGTCGAGCTCGAGACCGGGCGGCAGGTGCCGCTGGGCCGCGACCCCAGGTTCAAGTCCCGCCCCAAGGAGAGGCCGAAGGAGCCGCCCCCCGAGATCCAGCGGAAGTACCTGGCCGTCATGCAGCGCAAGGGCGAGCCGGAGGACCGGACGCTCTCCTTCTGCATCGACGAGTACGTCGCGTCGCTCTCGAACTGCACGCGGGGGACGCGGTACCGGGCCTCGCACTTCCTCGGCATCTTCCTGAAATCGACGGGCGACGTGAAGGTCTCCCGGCTGCGGGCCCATCACGTCGACGACGCCCTGAAGGGCCGGAAGTGGAAGTCCAACACGGTCCACGCCTTCCAGACGCGGATCGACGCCTGCCTGAACTACTGCGCGAGGAAGGACTGGATCCCCGCGAACCCGCTGCGCGGGAAGATCGAGAAGCCGACGCTCCAGCGACGGGCCGAGGTCATGTCGGCCGAGGACCGCGAGACCCTGATCGCCGGGGCGCAGGAGCCTTTCAAGTCCGCCCTGGTGTTCCTGGCGAACACCGGCTGCCGCCCGGCCGAGCTGCGGAAGGCCCGCGTGGAGAAGTGCGACCTGGAGAAGGGCGTCGTCATGGTGCCCAACAAGACCCGGAAGAAGACGGGGGCGGAGGAGCGGCCGATCTTCCTGTCGACCGCCATGATCGAGCTCTGCCGCGGCCTGATCGGGACCCGGACCGAAGGGTGGCTGTTCCGGAACTCCAAGGGGACGGGGTGGACCCAGACGGCGTTCGAGCACCGGATGCAGAGGCTCTGCAGGGACCTGGGGCTGACCCACGGGGCCGCCCTCTACTCCTTCCGCCACGGCTGGGGGAGCGCCGCGATCAACGACAAGCGGATGAACCCGGCGATGGTCGCGATCCAGATGGGGCACACCAACCTGCAGCAGCTGATGAAGACCTACCTGCACTCCGACCACGAGGCGATGCGCAAGGCGCTCGACGAGTGAGGGGCCCGAAAGACGCGGCCCGGGGGCGTCGTCGGCCGACGATGAAAGAGGCGGGCGTTCAGCCCGCCTCCCGGTCGACCTTGACGGATTCCAGGAACTTCGCCAGGTCCTCCTCGGTGACGATGATCTTCCCCCGCCTGCCGAGGGCGCCGATCCGCCGGCACGGCAGCCGGCCCTCGGCGATCAGCTGGTAGGCGAGCGAGACGCTGATCTCCAGCCTCGCCGCCGCGACCTTCACGGTCATGCCCGCCTCCTCTCATCTACGGTTCCCGAAGAAACTCCGGCGGGTTTCGGCCCGCCTCGGGCGGAAGGCCCGCCCCGGCCGGCATGGAATCCCGCTCACCAGTCCGGCTCCTCCAGCCCCCCCCTCGCCGTCGTCTCCACCTTCGCGGACGCCTTCGGCGTGTCGACGCCGCCACGGATCGCCCCTCAGCCGTCGACGGACCTGGCGGCTACCTCATATACCTCGCCCCGCGCCTCCTGGATCGCCGTCGACACGATCCAGAACAAGGGGCTGTATGCAGCCTCTTGGTGGGGGGCGTTTCTCAGGCAGTCGAGGATTCGGGCGGCCAGGTGCGCCGCCCGCTGGTGCTGCCGCATATCAGACATCGCTTCGCTCCTCACGCCGCCTCCGGGCCGTCGTCCATCGGCCCGAAGACGGAAAGCTCCGGCGCGGATCCTTCCGGGTCGACCTCGGCCAGGGCGCCCTCCAGCGCCTTCCGGATGCGGAAGAAGACCCGGCCGAACAGGAGCGCCTTCGGCTCGTCCAGGTCCCAATAGCAGTTGACGATCTGCTCCGCCGCCGAAGCGGCGTGGCGGTGCGCGACCTCCTCGATGCGCGTCATGGCTTCTCCTCGGCTTGAAGGACGGCAAGTTCGTCGAAGTACGGGGCGGTTTCAGGGGATGGCTTACGGGGCGAAGGCCCGAACAGTGCCCAGGCGAAGCACAGGGCCGTGATCGCCGCGAAGAAGACGAGGTGGCCTACGACGAGGCCGAGGAGCAGGGAGGCCGCGAGTTCGCCGATTCGTTTCACGACGCCCTCCTTTCACTGCGGATGATCATCGCCCCGGCCGCGAACGACGCCGCCGCCCACGTCAGGGCGCTGAAGGCGTGATCGAGGCAGAAGAGGCACGCCGCCAGCAGGAAGAGCGGGTTCGACGGGAAGCGGAACCAGGCGGCGATCTTCGACTTGATGATCTTCAGCACGATCTATCTCCTTGAAAGCGGACTTGAGGTGGTGGACGGCCCAGCCCAGCAGGGCGCAGGCAAGTAGGTAAGATGCGGCGGGGGGCCAGGCCAGGAGGAGGGCGGCGAGGCAGACGCCCGCCGTCCCCTTCCCGGCGTGGGAGTTGAGGAAGGTCATAGGGGTCACCACCTGAACATGTTGCCGATGGCCCCTTGCGCCGCGTCCTTGACGCCGTCCCTCACGGCGCCGACCGCCTTGTCCCTGGCGTCCGCGGCGGCGTGCTTGGCGAACCCGGACGCATCCTGGGCCTTGTCCTTGGCGGCGGCGGCGAGGTTCTTGATGCGATCGCGCTTGTCCTGCGCTTCCTTAGCCCTTTCCTCTTGGACCCACTTGAGGAATTGCTCCTTGAGCTGCTCGAAGGGGCCCTTGGTGAGCTCCATGGTTATCCCCCCGATCCGGGGAGTCTGGCAGTATGGATCGGTCGGCGACGGGGCCGCGTCCTTCGGGCGCTTGAATCGTCGAGCGGCGTTGAGCCATGCCAGTTTCTCCGTCGCGCTCAGGGCGGCGAGGCAGGCTTGGACCTCCTCCATCGATACGGTTTCGCTCGGCGTCGACAACCGACCCACCGCGAATCTTGCGGCGGCGGCCGAGGGCGCGGTTTTCTCGGCGTCCGCAGTCCACAGGACGCGATACATGTTCAATTCATTGACCGTCATGCATCTGGCGGCCGATCTCCCTGCGCGAATCCACACCAAAGGCTCAGGCTCGAACTCGGCCGCGAACTTTTCGGCGTAAGTTGTCGAATCGGGCACCTTCTGCGCGGCATCAAGCATCGCGAGCTTCCGCTCCGGTGCCCACCCGTCGAAGGCGGAAATCTCCTGCGCGATCACGTCGCCAGATGCATTCGCATCGGCGGGTCCGCCCCAGAACTCGTCGGAAGCGAAGTCCTCCTTCTTTCCGTGGATCTTCTCGGCCACGGCTTCCTTCACCCCCTCGAACTTCTCCCCGACGGCCTCCTTCCCGTCCTTGACCGCCTCGACGACCTTGGCCGCCTTGTCCCGGAATTTGTACTGGAGCTTGGCGGCCACCGCCCTCGGCCACGCGGTGAGGTAGTCGGGCAGCTCGAAATCGATCTCCAGGATCATCATCGGGATGATCAGGAGGACGGCGAAGACGCCCTTCACGAAAGCTGGCCCCAGCACGCCCGTGGCCATGGCGACCAGCAGGTGCACCGTGACATGCTTCCCGAGCCAGCCGCCGACCGTGCGTCGGCCGGGGGCGACCTCGACGACTTGCCTGCGGCCGAAGGCGAACCTGTACATCGCGACCCCGGCCACGCCGAAGGCCACGATTTGCAATGTGCTGCCGAACATATGCAGTCTCCTCAAGATGCGGGCGGCCTCCATGCCGCCCTGGGTTCACGGGACGCGGTTCAGTCCATCTCCGGCTCCGGCTCCGGTTCGGGCTCCATCTCCATCTCGACCTCGACGCCCATGTCGGGCTGGGCCTCGTGGCCCTGGAACCCTTCGAGCGGGTTCTCGATCTTGGCGACGATCTCGTCGCGCCCCTGGGCGCCCTTGTCGACGATCGTCTCGGACAGGGACTTGCCGATCATGCTGGCCTCCTGGGAAAAGGTGCTCATGTTTGCCGACATCTTCTTCGCGTTCCACAGCCTGGGATCGTCGTCGGTGGTGATCCCGCTGCTCACCGCTTCCGGTTCGGACGGGGTGATCTGGTGGTGCTGGACCACGGCGTCGGAGACTTCCGTGGTGGGCGGCCCGATCGACGCCTGTAGGGTCGCGTCGGCGACCGTCGTCGCGGGCAGCGCGGTCAGCTGCTGAAATGTCGCGTCGGTCACCGAGGCTGTGGGGACCGTGGACGACTGCTCGAGGGTCGCGCCGGAGACCTTTATGGAAGGCCGCCCGACCGACTCCTGGAGCGAGGCGCCGGTCACCACCGTGTCGGGGATCGTGGCCGACTGATCGAAGGAGACGTCCGTGACCGTCGCCGTCGGCGTGGTGGGGATCTCGGCGTATCGGGGCAGCGCGTGCGTCTCGAGGCCGTAGTGGACGGTTGAGATCGCGTACCCGAACTGGTGCGCGGTGCCGAGCTCGTGGTAGCCCTGGGCCGCCAGCGCTTCGAACCCGTCGTACAGCTCGGCGGCCATCTTGCGGCCGTAGTCGGCGAGCGCCCGCGTCGCCGTGACGTCGTATTTCTGCGGGGTGGCGAGGTTCACGTCAGTAGCCTCCATACCCGGCGTTCCACCGTCGCCAGGCCGCCCGCTGGGAATCGGCGCGGCTTTGGCGCGTGACGTAGGGCCGTTGATATTGCGGCTGGATCTGCACGGCGCGCATCCGGGCGAACGCGTCGCCGAAGAGCTGCCAGGCGAGCACCAGCAGGCAGATGACGAGGATCCGCTTGGCCAGCGCCCGCTTGGGGTTCGCGGGGGCGTCGCCCAGCATCTCGCCCGCCTCCGGGCGGCGTCCGGTGAGCTCCTCGTACTCGATGCGGGCGTCGGTCATCGCCCGCTTCTTGGCCTTCTGCTCAAGCTGATGGGCCGTGATCTGGAAGCACCAGCCGACCATGCCCAGGCCGACGGCGACGCCGAGGCCCGGGGAGAACGGGTAGACGAGGACGGCGACGACGGCCAGCAGCACCGGCTCCCAGGCGGTCTTGAAGCGGTAGCTGTCGAGGCCCAGCAGCCAGGCGATCGAGGAATCGCCGTCGTAGGTGCTGTGGGTGCGCCTCGGTCGGAATGGCGAGGCGAGGGCGTGGACGGCGAAGCCCGCCAGCGTCGCCCAGAAATACACGACGCCGTGCGTCGGGTTGTAGCTGGAGATGACGACGCTGTGGACCATCATGCCGAGGGCGGCGTGCATCCCGTTCGAGCGGTCGCCCATCGTCCCGGGCACGCGGAGGACGGTCCGGAACGGCGAGCTGGCGGCGATGGACAGGTGGTGGGTCAGGTTCCACCACTGGTCCAGCGTCATCCGCTTCTGCGGGTCCATCTGAGGGGGAGGGCCTTGCATCACGCCCCCTCGTTCTGGTTGAACCAGGCGTAGGTCCACGGCCTGCCGGTCGAGGGGTAGACCCGGCCCGTCTGGTACACAACGGTCTGCACCCAGCCGTCGCCGCCGCGATGGAGTTGCGTGAAGGCCTCGGGGTCGAGGCAGGGGCGGTAGTTGGCGTTCCAGTGCAGGTGGGCGCCCGCGCCCTGGTCCTGGCCCCGCATGTCGCGTTCGGGCGAATACCCGCCCGGGGTGACTCCCCCGCCTTGCACGTCGACCCAATGAGATCCACACAGGCCGCTGGCCCAGCGATTCGTCTCCGGGTCGCTGTTGCATGCAATCACTTTTACGCCATGGTTGGCGATCAGGGCGTCCACCTCGTCGCGGGCGTCCTCGCCGCCGACGGCGGCCCGCAGCAGGGGGATGTTCTGCGTCATGCAGAGCGAGATGAGGCGCCGGTCGCGGCAGACCGCCTGCACGTAGGCGTCGTTCTCGGGGAGGGCGAAAAGCTGAAGCTCGTCGGCGGCGATGACGAACGGCCGCGGGTGGTCGGCCTTCCTCCGCATCAACGCGTACTTTTGGACCAGGATCTTCAGGGCGATCTGGCCCAGCCTGCCCCCCTCGCCGTCCATGAGGGGCCAGTTGGCGACGGAGATCAGCCCCTTGGCGTCGGCGTCCCACGGCGTCCAGGTCGTCACGCCGCTCGAGAACGTCGTGGAAAACCCGGAGCGCAGGAACTTGCCGATCGAGTTGATCGCCACGCCCAGGACGGCGGACTTCTGGCGGTCGCCCATGGATTTCCACTCGCCGCGGAACAGCGTGACGGCGGCGTTCCAGTCGTCGTCGTCGACTTTCTTGGAAAGGCCGAGCTTGATGTGTTCCTCGGCCGCCTTCTGGTCGGTCACCATCTCGTAGATCCCGGAGATGCTGGCCGAGCCGGTGGCGTGGTACAAAATCGCCGTGGCGGCGTGGCACACGCGGTCGGCCGCGTCGTAGAAGAAGCGATTCGAGCCGTCGTCCCCCTTCGAGGACCGCTTGGCGTCGGCCTCGATGACGTGCTTGAGGATCGAACTGGCGTCCAGCACGCTGCCGCGGAGCTTCAGGGCCGTGTCGAGGATGTCGATCCGCTCCTTCGCGAGATCGACGACCTGATCCCCGCGACCGGCGAGCGTCGCCAACTCCAGCGTCTCCTCGTAGACTTCGGGCTTGGCCACCAAGACCAGCGTGGCCGGTTTCGATGGGTGCTTCCACGAGCGGTAAAGTGCCGTGCGGAACGCGCCCGTCGACTTCCCGGATCCGGTCTCGCCGAAGCCGATAAGGCCGGACATGAGCTCCTTCATATTGCACACGCCGGGCAGCACCTCGTAGGCGGCGAAGTCGGCGTCGGTGTAGACGTCCTTGACCTCGACCTTGGTTTCCTGATTGGGCTTCGGCTTGGAGCCGCGCCCTTCGAAGACGAGGAACAGGGCCGCGAGCGCGGCCGCGAGGCAGACGACGACCAGCATGGTCCTTCTCCAGGGGTCGAACTTCTTCATCGGGACACGTCCTTTCAACGCGTATGCACGCGAGGATAGGTTAGGGATGGGCGCGTACCTTCCACCGGGACGGGCGCGCGCCGTCTTTCGAGTGAGTCAGTCGGCTGAATCAGGGGATGGTCAGGCGGCCTTGGGGCCGTCGTCGTCGCGGAGCAGATCGGAGAGGTGCTTCAGCGGGCGGTTCTTGCGCTTGGCCATCACGGCCGCGCGGGTCAGGCGGTGCAACGCCTTGATGAGGTCGTCGTGTTCGGGCTTGTCGAAGATGAGCCGGACGCCCTTGTACTCCGCCACGCACCGCGTGGACTTGCGGCCCGGACCCGGCTTCAGCTCCTTGATCATCCGCACCACGACGCGGTGCTTAAGATGCCCCTGCCCCTCGGCCTCGGCCACGATGACCTGCTGGAGGTCGTGGGAGAGCCTGGCCATCAGGGCGGCGGAATCGGCGGTTATCAGGCCCTTGGATAGCGCCTGCATGGTCTGCGGGGAGGCCCCCCGGAACATGGAGAGGCGGCGGCTCCATTTCGTGGCGGAGACCTTGAAGCGGGCGGCGAGGACCTTGTCCTTGACGCCGGGATTCAGCTCCTTGGCCCTGGCGAAGGCGGCGGCCTCGTCGAGCGGGTCGAGCGGCGTCTGCATCTCGTTGTCGAGGAAGTCGACGAGGATCGCGTCGAACTCGCCATCGGGGACGGGACGCTCCTCGGCCCAGATGGACTCCCAACGGAGTTGCCGCGCGGCGAGCCAGCGGGTGCCTCCGCCGATGATGACCCCCTTCAGGCCCTTGCGGTAGAAGAGGATCGGGGACGTCTGGCCTCGCTCCTTCATGTCGAGGGCGAGGCGGTCCACAGCGTCTTCCAGGCGATGCTGGCGTACGCCGAACACGGGGAGCTCGAAGAATTCGAGCGGGATCATGAGCTTGCCGGGGGAAGGCGCAGCGCGATCTTCCCCCTCGGGCGGGGTGGGCGGCATGAGGCACCTCGATGTTGAAGAAGCCGGTGAGGTCGGGGAACGGAGTGGACCCGAAGATACGCTAGACTGCTGCGATGCAGCACCGTATACGCATGTATCGTTACCGGTCAACAGTTCGTTTGGGGAGAGGCTTCTAAATCGAGTACGATGGCCGTAACAAACCGTTTCACTGAACGTAGCGAGAATTTCGCGCCGGGCTTGCGTGGGCTATCGTCCCATGAGCCAAAAACACGCAAGTAGGTTTCCCCCGAGATGAACTTCTTGCGATACTATGCAATCACGCAGCCATTCATTGACACCCCCGCCGGACGGGTGTAGGCAGGAAGGGCTGCGGGGATGACAGGCATCGAAGGGGTTCGATTCCCCGAGCGGGCTTCCGGCCCGCGTGACAGGCGCAAACCCGGCTCGACTACCGGCCCGCAGCACTCAAGACCCAGAGACAGGCCACTGCGCGCCAAATCTAGGCCCGCTCCAACTTCCCCACCCAGTCCGGCGTCTCCTTATCGCCGACGACCTTGCCTCCCGCGTCGCGCACCTCGACCTTCAGCACTCGGTCGTTGCCGCCGTAGATCGTCCGCCGGTAGCCCTCGGCGATCTGGAGCAGGATCGTGCCCAGGCCCAGTTCCGCGTCGCCGCGGTGGGCCGGGTTGCCGTGCAGCACGAGGTAGAACTTGTCGCGGTCGTAGGCGAACGGTATGGCCGCCACGACCGGGTTCGTCAGGCTCACCGGGCTGCTGGGCATGTCGATGTATTTGAGGTGCCACACGCGGCCGCCGTCCGCGGTGACCACGAGCGTCTGGCCCGGCGTGCGGAAGCTGATTCCGCAGCCGTCGTCGCCCTCGGGGGCCTCCTCCGTCGGGGCGACCTTGAGGATGCTCTTCCGGTGCTCATCGGCGTGCGATTTCATAGTCCGCCTCCTTCCGGGGATCGGGGACGCGCGGCTTCAGGTTCCTCGCCCACTCGAAACGGCGCTTCTCGGGGTAGGCGTAGCGCCCGTACTTCGGCCTCGCGGGCAGCAGGGCCTGCTTGTCGCGGTCGGTGAGCATGGCGAACCACTCGGCCCTCAACTCCCTCACGTCGATCTCGCTGAGCTTCACCTTGTCCTCGCGGCCCTTCAAGCTGGCGTAGGCCCGCGAGACGCCCGCCTCCAGGTGGGCTTTCGCCTCCTTGCCCCGCAGCGAGAAGCGGTCGACCGTCTCGCGCGAAATTCCCTCGACCCGCCAGTTCATGCCCCAGCCCTTGGTCTTGATCCCGATGTCATGCTCCAGGTTGTCGCGCAGCCGCTTGTGGAACTGCCGCTTCACCTTCGCCGAATCCCACCAGGCGCTGCGGAGCTTGGTTGAGAAGAACCGGCGCCGTTCCGGATCGTGCGTGGCGTTCACGGCGAAGTAGTGGAGGTGGTGCTGGGGCATGATCTTGCCGTCGACGGGGCGGTCCAGGACGTGGTGCAGGCGAATCCACATCAGATTCCCCGTTTCCCTGTCGCCGTGGACGCCTTTCCGCTCCCTGACCGTGGCCGTGGGCTCGATGAAATTCTTCATCACGTAGTCGCCCGCCTCCCGAAGGGCTTCGCGCACCTTCTCGGCCTCGGGGTGGAACTCGGCGAGGAGCGTGACGTCCTTCGGCGGGGACAGGGTGATGTACCAGCCGCAGATGCGGTCGGCCTTCATGCGGGGCGTGAGCGATTCGCCGGTCGTCGGATTCACGCCGTCGATGAGCTTGTTGAAAGTCAGCCGATCCATCCGCGCCGGGTCGATGCCGAGGTGCACGAAGCCATCCCCGCCGAAGGCGACGTCCATGTTCGGCTCGTCGTGGCCGAGGTAGTTCTTGACGCTCTTCGCGTTGTAGGCCGGCCGGATGTCGTACATTGCCCTATGGAACTGACGACGCCGGACGTGTGTCGAGAGCATGCGTCGCAACAGCGCCGCAATCAGCATCGCGCGGGCAAACTAAAGGCAAACCTGCGGTCGTTCAAGCGGTAGTTTTCATAGGGGCAGAGGGGACGTTCCGGGGAACGGCGGCGGGGGAAATCAGGGCCTACTCGCGTTCCGCGTAGAACAATCCGAAAGTGAAGGAGAAGGCCGCGAAGAAGGCCTCCCGCCAATAGGCCGGGCTGAACAGTTCAGGGGAAGGTGCAAGGAGATCGGCTCCAAGCACCATGGCTACGCAAGCCGCGGCGGAGCAGAGGAACGATTTCACGACCGCGCCTCAAGGCTCCTGCGGAGCTCATCGAGGCATTCGAGCCCGACGTCGACCTCGGCGGCCATGGACTTCGGCACGAGGGGGCGGAGCCGCCGGAGTAAATTACGGACGACGGTGACGTTCCCCAAAGGCGTGAAGAGCGACTCTGGAGTGGGCGACTTGCCCACCACGGGGTGTACGGTTTCATGGGTCATCTGGCGACTTCCTTTCTGTTGGACGTGATGGAGGCGGGTTCGAGGCGGGCGTCCGGCCTCCCCGTGAGCGACGTGCACGCCGCGAAGGCGACTGCGGCCGGGAACGCGGCCGCGACGGTCAGCCCGGAGATGGCGATCGGCCACATGGCCCGGTCCAGGAGCCATTCGAGCGAGTTCTGCGCGGCGTGATCGCCCGCGACCTGCGCCGCCCGCCTGGCGTTGTAGAGCTGCGGGCGGCTGGCCTGGATGGAGGTGACGGGATGGAAGGCGGTCACGCGGGCTCGCGGGAAGTGGCGGCCTGCTCCATCGCGGCGTCGAGGGCCGCCGTCTCGTCGCGGATCATCGTGAGCAGGGCGATCAGCGTGTTCAGGGCGTCCAGAGGCTTCAGCGGATCGCCCGTGGACTCGTAGACCAGCTTCGCGGCCCGGATGTCCGCAGGCCGGAGGTCGCCGAGGCTGCGGACGGTGGTTCCGAGCCTCACGATGGCGTCGGTGGCGAGCTTGGGCCGGATGTCGATCACGCCGGTCACAGCCCGATTTGCCCGGCGGCCTTGGCCGCTTTCAGGGTTTCCAGCTCGTCCATGGCGGCAAGGAGCTGGGAGGCCAGCGTGCCGAAGCGGACCATCCGCAGGCCCACGAAGGCGTGGGGCAGCTTCCCGGCCTTATCGGCCTCGCGGAGCGCTTCGAGCTGGGTACGGGTGAGGGTCATGTTGATTCCTTCGGCGGATCGGCCAGCTCGCCGACCACCGCCCAGACGGCCTCGATCTTATCCTCAGGCACTTTGGACCAGTTCATACGCTCTAGCTTAGAGCGGCGAAACCGAAGCCTCATGGCGCGTTTCGCAGCCTCGTGAGCCTCCGGCGTGTAGTTCATCGGACGTCCGAGACGGGACCACTGATTACTACGGCCTAGCTCACGGGCGTCTTCGATCCGGTAAGTCTTTCCACCGATTACGCACTGCTTGGCCGTGACCTTCGTGCAGGCAACCAGCGAAGGAACCTCGTCCCATGCGGAATCGTTCCGCAAGAACTTGTCGCCCACCTCGATACCCTTGAAGCTGGCGATCTCGTCGTTGTACCGCACAGGGAATTTCTTGATCTGATTGCTCATGCCACCCCCATCACCGCCCGAAGCATGACGGCCTGCCGCTCCTCGTGGGCCAGCATACGGCGGGCGTGCGACTCGCGGAGCCAGCCCATGCCTTCGTCGGTCGCCGGGTCGCGGCGTTCCAGCTCGATGGAGCGGTGTTCCTCGGCCAGGTCGTAGTTGGCGAGGATAAGGTCTTCACGGTCACGGTGAGACGGGAGGTGGGGGAAGTGGAGGATGCTCATGCCGCACCTCCCTTCAGCCTCTTCCTGGCTTCGTTCAGTTCCTGCATGGCCTCAGCCGATCCGCCGTTATCCGGATGCACTGACTTCGCTTTAGCTCGATAGGCAGCGTCGATCTCCGCCTCGGTCGCCCCAGGGGCAATTCCAAGGACTTCCCACGGGCTCTTCGGTGCCGGCAGCGCCACGAAACCGGTGAATGCCTGCTCGACCATGTCACCTGAGCCCCATCGCTCTATCCCTCGAAGAGCCTCGATAGTTCTGCGGACTGCCTGGAGGTTGTCGCCGACTGAATCCCACCGGTCGCAGGCGAAGCACATCTGCCGGTCGTGGAGCGTGAAGTAGACGGCGACGCCCTCATCGTCGGGCATGCGGGCGTTCGCGTACGGCAGGCCGTCGCGGCGGACGGCGATGTTGGTCGAGACGACGGGCAGCTTGCCGCCCAACAATTTGATCTCGCGGAGAAGACCGTCTCGGGCCGAGGCGAGCGAGACGTCAAACCGACTCCGCTGAGGATTGCGGGAGCGCGACTTGCCTGCTGGCCAATGCAGTGGAAACGCTTCAACCATACCTACCTCCCCACTACCCAGTCGGCCCAGCGTGTCCACCACGGCGAACTCCAGAACACCAGACTCATGAGTCCGGTATAGAACAGCCCGACGGCGAGCGCAAGCACGGCGGCGACGGCCAGCGGATTCCATCCGTCGCGGGGGATCTCGCGGTAGCGGTAAATCTCCGCCATCTCGATAGACTTGGCGGCGAAGTGTTCCTGTTCTGCGTCCATGGTCATACTCCAAAGATGAGCCACACGAGTCCGCGCGCGGGCGGGATTACTGCGGCGATGGTGAAAAGGGCGAGGGCGAGGAGGCGGGTCATGACAAACCTTCCCCTTCCGTGTACTCGCGGCGGATGTGGAGACAGGCGATGACGCCCTTGATGTTCTCCGGGTGCTTGGCACGCTCTTCGGACTCGTAGTAAGTGCAAAGGCCGTTGTGGAGGACGTTGATCCACCTTTCCAGCACCCGCTTCTCCGGCTTCTTGGCGATGATGTCCATAGACGATTGTCCGTCTTTAAACAGGAGGCCATTGGAAAAATGGAATTGAGTGCAGTCGGAATCCATATGGTAAAACAGGTAGCTGTCGCCCCTTTCTTTCACCTCGCCCATGAATCTTGCTTCTACGCCTCCCCGCGTCAGGAACACGTCCCCCGGCTTGGCTTGCGATAGGTCGATGGTCATACGGATTCCTTTCCTGCTGCTTCGTCAGCCTTCCGGCGACGTACCCACGTTTCGAAGCTCGGAGGCGGATTCACGCCGTACCAGTTCCGCGTCTCACTCAGATACTGGCCGAACAGCGATTCCTCATCGGATCGCGTCAGGTGGAGGTCGGGCTCCTCGATGATCTTAATGGCCATACCTACCTCCCCCGCGTCAGCTTCACGGGCTTCAGGGCTTCGGCTGCGGAGATATAATCCGCCTCCTGATAGCCGCCGCCTTGGGGCTGCACGGCGAACCGTCCGGTGACGACGTAGTAGTTCGCGGCGAACGACACCAGAGCGGCCATGCAGAAGGCTCCGCGGAGCCAGCTACGCATGCTGATTATCCACCTTATCGCTCGTTTCAGAAGGCCGGCAGATTTGTTCTTCGGTGTAGGTTTGGTCATAAAATTCCTCATCGTTTAGAGATTCAAAGAAGTACGAGGCGATCATCATGAAGATGACGGCCAGGGTGCCAAGGATTCCGAAGGCCAGCACCACGTCAATCATCGGATTGCTCGCGGGCGCGGCGGAGGGCCAGATACAAGGCGACCGTCAGCGTCACGAAGATCAAAGCAAGCAATCCGTTCTGGACGTGGAACCATAAATCCGTGTTCTGCCAAAGCTCGTCTGGGTTGGGGGAGGATCATACGGCCTCGCTACCGCGTGACTTCCAGTCCCTCGCCGCCTCTCTGCACGTCCTGGAGCACGACTTGTCGGCGGGGTTATACGTTGCAAATTCGGCCCCACAATGCCTGCACTTACGCTTCACCCGCTTCGGCGGGTTCTTGAGCTTCACGAGCTTTGCGAGGCTGCCCGGTGCTCTGCCTTCCTTCACGTCTCGCCGCCACTGGTGATACTCAGCCTTCGCGGCGTAGTTCACGGCCGTTTCCGTCCTGCCGACCTTCTCGATCAGCCCGCAGCTTTTGAGCTTGCCGCAGACCATCTGGACCCGTTGGTATCGGTAGTGGGGCAGGCTGCACATGGTGAAAGATCCCTGGTCGAAGAAAGCCAGAATCTCCTGCTCGTTCCATGAGCGATGTCCGAGGATGTTATACATCTCGCACCTCCCTCGACTTAGCGATTCCCCAGCCGATCAGGCCGAGGTGGCCGAGGAATGCGATGGCGCAGAGGGCGGTCATGGCATCCTCACGCCGAAGGCTATGAACGCGGCGAACATGACCTGGAAGAACAACAGGACGTTGCGTGAACGCTTGTCTGCGGTGGAAATGCTGGCAGCCATCATTATCATGCTCATCATGAGCCAGTATGCCCTGTCGCTCATGACGGGAACCTTTCCAGGTTGTCCGCGAGCGCTTCGCACACGGCGGCGAGTTGGCGGAGTGACGTTGAAGTCCACTGGTCCGCCGCTTGGGTCAAGGTGAATGACTTGGGACTCGTTCGGCGCACGATTGCGAACGACTGATCCGAGAAATAGGAGTGCAACTCCTCGACCCGTTCCTCAAACGCCTTCTCCTGCTCCGGCGTCAGTTGCCCGCGCTTGCGGGAGGCTTCGTAGAGTTGAATGGCCCAGACGGCGGCCGAATAGTCATCGCCACCGTGCCCGATGCCACGCTCGGCCACCGCTATTTCAGCCGCCTCCTGCGGCGTCAGCTTACCGGTGCTCACTGGCGACCTGCCTGAAGCGGGCTCACGTCTACGCCCTGGAGGGCGAACGCGGCCACGTCCACGGAATGGGCGGCCAGCAGATTCTGGCGTTCCACCAGCTCCTTAGCTGCGGCGAACTTCTCCCGCGTCGCCCGGCGGATTTCTCGTTGTGTCAGCATAGATTCCATCCTTGGTTGTCCATCCTTGAGTTTCTTGCGCGGAGCACCGCAAGGATGGGAAAGTGCTCCGCGCCGGGAAGTGCAACCTTCCTCAAGAAACCGCCCGCCAATCGAAGAGCGGGCGGCTTCCCGAGGCAGACTACTCGGCGGGTTCGATGCGGTAGCCTGCGGTTTCGACCTCGGCCATCGTTTGGCTCCCGGCCAGGTCCAGCAGCCCTTTCCAGCACTCGTCGAAAGAGCCGATGGCGAGGACTTCGCCGTTCTTCGTGAGTTGGTATTTCATATTTCCATCCTTGGTTGTCGATACCGCTTGATCGCCGTATCTGATTAATGGTATAGCTGAATCATAATATTCGCGCAACAGAAATCTTCGCACACGCGAAGGAAACAGAAGATCACGATGAAAAACAATATGATAGGAGGGACTGAGGCGGCGAAGATCGCGGGCGTAAGCCGCGACATGCTGCTCTATTTCTCCAAGAATGGACGCGGCCCCGAAGGCGCAATGAAAGTCGCTGGGCGCTGGGTGTATGACAGGGACAAGCTCAAGGGTTGGAAACCGCAGCCCGCCGACCGAGGCCGCCCCCGCAAGGGCCAGAAGTGACCGCCCGGCCCCCTGCCCCGCTTCCCCCCAAATCGGCCGCCACGCCGCTACGCAACGCCTTTCTCAACCGCCTGGTCAAGGACGCGGCCCTCAAGCCCCCGCCCCTCGAACTGCTGGCGTTGATCGACCTGCTCGACGCCCAGATGGCCGTCCTTTCGAGCCGCCTTGCGAGACTGGAGGACGAGGAGTGAGCGACGCCGTCCCAGTCCGAGTTACGTTTGGCCCATCGGGGGGACCGTTGCGGCAGGAATTCCTGGCTCTACGATCTCTGGTTTTCGGGCCGCATGTGGCCTCACCCTCCCCGGACATCCTTCTCCTGCTCGACATACTCGACCGGCATCTCCAGGGAGTGGGCTACCCCTGGATACCAGAGGCCACGAAGTGACCACGCGCCACTACACGGACTGGCCTCCTCGCCTTCCCGCCATCGCGCGCATGAGGAAGGCCGGGCAGACGTGGAAGGAGATCGGCCCGTACTTCGGGGTTTCCAAGGAAGCCATGCTGGGCGTGGGATGCCGCTACGCCGAGGAGCTGGCGTCGCTCGCGGCCAAGGATGTCGCGGCCAAGGAGCCGGAGGCCAAGAACCCTGCGGCCCTCACCATGGCCAGCACGGAGCCCGCCAGCCAGATCGTCCCGGAGCTGTTCGTCGAGAACGGTTTCGTCGTGAAGCGATATCCGCCCATGTGGGCCGAAGGGACGGGATTCGGGGTGACGGCGAAGCCGAGGGCCAGGCCTAAACGGAGCGATTGACCGGTGGCTGGAGTTGGTCTATGTCGGGAGGGTGCTGCGGCGACGTTGAAGGAAACGTGGGCCACTTCCGGCCAACCTGGGGTATCGGGTTGGCAGCTTCGTGCAAGGTGTGCTGGACACCGAGCGGCCTTAGGGCGAACCCCGTCCGCTAGCCGGATATCAAGCTCCGGCCCGCAGCACGCTCAAGACCTCGCAAGGGGCCGCCCGGAGTTGATCGCCGGGCGCAGAAACACAAACCGCAAGGAGACGCGATGTTTATCGGAGACAAGATCAAATACACGCCGGAAGTCACCCAAATCGTGAAGGGCGAGCCGGTGGAAGCCTCGGTCGAAGCCGTGAGCGCGGTGGACAGCAGCGTGGTTATCGCGCTGGCGAATGGCGAGAAGCTGCGGGTCGGCAAAGACCTTTGCGAAGCAGCCCGTTAAACGTCGATGCCCCGCAAATCCCGCCGCAAAACCCGGCCCGCCCCGGAATCCCCCGGCCCCGTCCCATTGTCCGAGGTGGCCGAGCAGCTGAAGGCCGAGATCCCCAGCTTGAAGACGGCGGCCGAGCTGTCGCCACAGGAGCCCGGCCAGGAATTGGCTCCGCAACCCGCCGCGCCCGACTCACCTCCCTTCGACCCCACGCCGCCCCGCGCCAAATCCTGGGGCGAGACCGTCAGGCCGTGGGAATCGTATCCGACAGCAGGCGTGGAACGGGTCGAGGTAAAATCGCCCGACATGACCGGGATACGCTTCGCGGATTCCCGCAAGCGGACCACGGCCGAGAAGACCGAAATGGAATCCGCCGGACTGCGGTTCTGGAACCAGCCGGAGTCGTGGCTCGAGAAGGCGACTCCCGAGGCGAGAGACCGCACCAAGACCATGGCCCGGAGTTTCGCCGAGAGGCGGATGGCCGAGGACAAGGAGAAGGAAATCGGGCGGTGAGCGACAAGCCGCTCGACTGCGTCGGTTTCGAGCTGGGGGCGGCTCGCATTGGGAAACACGACTTCCGGGCCACGCCCGCCAATACGCAGAACGACTGGCAATCCGCCGTCCATTCAGGCCGCGACGACCTGACCGGGTTCGTAAGGTGGGTCAAGGCGAACCCCGAACTCGACGAGCCGGTGAAGAAGCTGGTGTCCGCCCTGGCGGCGGATTACAACCGGAAACGCTCCAGATGAGCAGCCCCGACCCGTTCCTCGCCCCATGCTGAGCACCGCCTTCCGCATCGTCCTGCTCGACATCTCCAGCTCCGTCAGGTCGCTCCTCGCCGTTTGCGAGGTCACGCTGGACGGCGAGGGCCGACCCGTAGCGTGGAAACCCGGCGACATCTGCTTTCGCGGCGAAACCAGTGACGACTTGAAGGCGATGTACCGCGCCCTGCTCGCGGCCTTCGACTCGGAGATCTTGGTCGAGAGCGAGCTGGACCGCCAAGGTGTGCGGTACGTAGTGTGAGACGGGATTCCGCTGACAGCTGGTATACGCCCCGCAACACCATGGGGAATTGCGCTATTATTGGCGCACGATTTCGCCCGCCGGTTTCCCCGCGAATCGCTCGACAAATCCTTCGGGCGGTCATACAAATTAATAGCCCTCCACTCCGCCGGTATCCCTCCATACACAACCGAGAGACCTCGCCATGCCTGGAATATTCCTCGGCTGGGAAGCGGACCATCGCGCGCAGTTCGGATTCGCGGCGGAACCCGCCTCCGATCCATCCGGCGACCCAATCGACTTCGACGGCGACGAGCCCGTCTGCGTCATAGCCCCGACCGGTGCGGGCAAGGGCGTCGGGGCCGTCGTGCCGAACATCCTCCTCCACGACGGCCCGCTGATCGTCCTGGACGTGAAGGGAGAGCTTTCCGCCGTGTGCGCCCGCAGGAGGCGGGAACTCGGCTACGAGGTCGCGGTCCTGGACCCCTTCATGGTGACGAGCTTCCCTGGCGCCCGCCTCAACCCCTTCGACATCCTGAACCTGCCCGGCTCGCTGCTGGAGTCCGACGCCGAGATGCTCGCCTCGCAGATGGGCGACGGGAGGGTCAGCCTGAAGGACCCGTTCTGGACTGATCAGGCCTCGAACCTCGTGGCCGGGCTGATCGGGGTGGCCCACGCGATCCACGCGGAGAAAGCATGCAGCCCGGCGGCCGTCGTCGAATACCTGTTCGCCGACGACGTCGTCTACCAACTTGCGGTGATCCTCGACACGATCGGCAAGCGCATCTCGCCCTTCGCCTGCCGGGCCATCGCCGCGTTCCTGCAGGCCGCCGAGCAGAACACGCGTCCGTCGATCCTCAGCACCGCCCAGACCTACGTCCAGGCCCTGGGCAGCGAGGCGGTGCTCGCATGCCTCACGCAGTCGACGATCAGGCTGGAGGACGTGATCGCGGGCAGGCCGCTCGACGTCTTCATCGTGATCCCGCCGGACAAGCTGAAGAGCCACGCGGCCCTCACGCGGCTTTGGGTCGGATGCCTGCTGACCGCCGTCATGCGTCGGCGCGAGAGGCCGGAGAAGCGGACGCTTATGGTGCTCGACGAAGCGGCCCAGCTCGGCACGTTCGACCCGCTTCTGACCGCCTGCACGCTCCTCCGAGGGTTCGGACTACAACTGTTCACTGTCTGGCAAGACGTCGCCCAGATCAAGGGCCGGTACCCGCTCGATTTCTCCACCATCCTGAACAACTCAGGGGCGATCCTCGCCTTCGGCCAGGGGCATTATCACGCCTCGAAAGAGGCCGCCGAGGTGCTGGGGATCCCGCTCGGAGAGCTGAACCGGATGCCCAGGGACAGGGCCGTGCTGTCCATACGGGGCGAGGGGCCGAGGATGATCCGCCGGGGGAACTACCTGACCGACCCGATGTTCGACGGGCTTTACGACCCGAATCCCTGCCATAAGAGGACCGGACAAAACCTATCCGACGGCGGGCAATTCCTCATGCAACAGCCTGAAGCAGATGACGCTTGCGGCGAGCGTGGCCCAGGCCGTCCGGACGACCAGGAGCCGGTCGTAGCGGACCCGCATCCGCCGCAGCCCCTTCATCCAGCTGATGGTCCGCTCGACCACCCAGCGGACCTTGCCCAGCCCGCTGCCGTGCGGCGTCCCCCGCTTGGCGATGTGAGGTTCGATCCCCAGCCACCTCAGCAGGTCCCGGGTCGCCTCCGAGTCGTAGCCCCGGTCGGCGAACAGGTCGTCGGGCAGTTCCTTCGGGCGGCCCGGCCTGCCGCCGACCCTCGGATAGTCGAGCACCAGCGGGATGATCTGGCGGTGGTCGGAGGCGTTGGCCCCGGCCGTCCGGATCGCCAGCGGGACGCCCCGGCGATCCACCATCAGGGTGTGCTTCGTCCCCTTCCGGCCGCGGTCGACGGGGCTCGGGCCGGTCGCCTCGCCCCCGCCGAAGGCCCGGAGCGTCACGCCGTCGACGACGACCGTGTCGGCGTCCAGCCTGCCGGCTCGCTTCAACGCCCCGAGCAGGTCGGCGTGCAGCCGGGCCCAGACGCCCAGGGATTCCCAGGCCCTCAGGCGGCGGGCCGCCGTGCGGCCCGAACATCCCATCTCGGCCGGGACGTCCTCCCAGCGGCAGCCGGTCGCCAGGACGAACCAGATGACCCGCAAGACCTTGCGATGCGAGATCGGCGGCCTTCCTCCTTTGCGGCCGACCGGTTGCTCCGGCGGGAGGTGATGGACGACCTGATCGTAGAACTCCTCGGGCATGCGGGCGGCGGCCATGGCGTGGGCCCTCCGGTGAAGGATCGACGCCCATTCAAGTCTTCAAGCCGCATGCCGATCAGGAGGTTTTGTCCGAGTCTCTAAGAAGCAGGAGGGGAAGGAGAGGTGAGGTAGGGAGAGGGGCGGCCTGGATGGCCGCCCTTTTCGTTTCAGGCTGCGGAATTCAACGCCCTCAAGTGAGATTCCGCTACCGCTTTATTCTCTACCGCCGTCGTGATCTGCGAGATCAACTCACGCTCGGCGCGACTATGTTCGGAGATGATGGATTCGATGTTCTTAATCACTCCGGCCACTCGGTCCCCTATTGGACCCAGTACCGGGGCGAACTTCGCCGCCAGACGGCGCACTTCAGAATCGGGAAGCGTCAGCTTCGGCTTGAATGACCTCTCCACGTCCTCTCGCCAGTTAATAAGTCGCTTCTTCAGGACGGCCCCGATGCCTGGCACCTTCAGATTCTCCAAAGCGGGGATGTCCTTGGCGGTCTCGATGCCGAACGACTCGAGCGATAGCAGGCGGTCGTTATTGATAGCCTTGATCTTCGCCTCCCGTATGAGGCGACTATCCAAGAATTCCTCCAGTTGAATTTTCTCTGAATCAGACTGCGAGCGTTTTACTTCGTCGCCATATTCTTTGATGATCCGCTCGCAGCCCGCGACGCTCTCCTGCGATTCCGCCTTCTTGTTCTGGACTCTGCGCTCACATTCCCGCCGCTTGGCGACTAGGTTCGACTCGAGCCGGTTCAGCACGGCTTCGTCGTCCGCGAGTTGCTTCGTCCAACGAGCGACCTCGGCTTTCCAAGGGGCGTTCATTGCCTCCCAGGACTCTAAAGCCCTCCGGTTCGCCTCGGCGACGTCGGCGCAAGCCCGCTCGAATTCCATTTCAATCCGCCTCACCTCCCTTTCCCAGTCCGCCAACCGCGCCTCGTTTGCCTCTCGCGTCGCCTCACAGGCCTTGGAGTGGGCGGCCTGCCGCTGCGCGTTGACACTCTCCCATTCGAGAATCGCAGGTCGGTTCTCCTGATCCACTTCGTGACAGGCTGCCAGATGCTCGGACCGTCGGTCGGCCTCCACTCGATCCCACGCCTCTTGGACGCGACGATTCTCCGCGTCTATGGCTTCGCACACCGCCCTGTGTGCGTTCTCAATCTCATCAACCTGCGCACGCCATTTGGCGAGCAGACGCTGGTTCGACCGTTCGATCGTCCTGCAGATTTCAGAATGCGTTTTGATCTGCCTGGCGTATTCCGCTTTCCATTCATCCTTCGCCTGCTTGTTCATCGCGCGGACAGGCTTGCATTCCTGGGCGTATTTTTCGTCGATCCGCCGGCATTCGTCCTCGTGGGCTCTGCTCATCCGCACGATCGACCTTCTATGGCGGTCATCCTTCGTGATGAGCAAAAACATCCACAAGAACGCGAAACACAACATCATGGCCAGCCGCAGAGGCCACATTACGAAAATGATCAATGGGCTGATCGCCATGCCCGCAAGGCATGCCTTGGACAAGCGCATATCAGGGCCAGAAGGCAGCACGAGCTTCGGATACGGCGGGCGGTGGGGAAGATCCTTCAGCCGAGGACGCGGCGGCCCCGCGGGAGGATGGGGCGGACTGGCGAGAGGCGGCTGCGGCGGGCACCCGCCAAACGGAGGATATGGCCTAATCGGGGGCGGTGGTGAAGGCTTAGGCGGAGTCGGATGGGGCTTCAGCGCGGGCAATGGAAGCAGCGGTGGCGCCGCTGGAAGCGGCACCATTACCGGCCTGGCAGGCATTGGAGGCTTCGGTGGGTTTGACTTCATCTGGGGGCGAGGATGACTTCGCCTGGAACCAGGAGGTATGGAGAGCTTCACCGACAGGATAGCCCGGGGCCTCGTATATGGCTTGAACGAGGCTCCGATCGAATCCAATCGCTCGATCAGTTGCTGGACATGCTCCACCCGGAAGGCAGCCGCGGCCGCCCCCTGGCTCGGCACGAAGAACATCAGCCGCGCCGCCGAGATCAGCTCGCACCACGGGCATCGCCCGGCCGCAGCCAGGTAGGAGTGCCGGGGGTCGTTCTTGCAGCGGGAAAGCGACTTCATCGCCGCG
>Ga0209958_1000506_pt1 | contig 66692 bp, 55 predicted proteins | sample ThiBio_inoc_plan_FD_183942 | JGI IMG/M metagenome (GOLD analysis project Ga0209958, IMG submission 183942) | Wastewater bioreactor microbial communities from Cape Town, South Africa - Thiocy_inoc_plan (SPAdes) | ecosystem: Engineered > Bioremediation > Thiocyanate > Unclassified | place: South...
GCATGAACCGCGCGGGCAACGTCTACGAAGGCTCGGCGCTGCATCTGCGTGTGGAGGCGTTCGAGGGCTTTTTCAGCGACGCGCGCTACCGCTTCCTCGCCACGGAGGGCCACGGCGAATCGACGCGGGCCGACTTCATCGACGCCGCCCGCTCCGTGGTGCACCAGGCTACCTATACCACCTGCCAGCACGACGAGACGGAAAGCTGGCAGCCCGACTGGGTGCTGCGCGCCGAGCGCATCCACCTCGACACCGAGGAACAGGTGGGCGTGGCCGAAAACGCGCGCCTGGAATTCAAGGGGCTGTCTTCGCCCGCCATCCCGCGCCTGAGCTTTCCCCTGTCGGACAAGCGCAAGTCCGGCCTGCTGCCGCCCACCCTCATTCCAGTGGACAGCGTCAACGGCCCCACGCTGGCCGTGCCCTATTACTGGAACATCGCGCCCAACCGCGACGCCACCATCACCCCCATGGCGATGGCGCGCCGCGGGCTGAACCTGGGCGCCGAGTTCCGCTACCTGGAGCCGTCGTACCAGGGCGAGATCGGCGCCAGCTACCTGCCGAACGACAAGCTGGCCGAGCGCAACCGCTGGTCGTACACGGTCCGGCACACCGGGGTGATCGACAGCCCCCTGGGCGGGCTCGGCCTGGGGCTGAACCTCAACCGCGTCAGCGACGACGACTACTGGCGCGACTTCCCGCGCATGGCCCTGCCGGGCACCGGGCGGTCGCAGCTCATCCAGCGCCTGCTGCCCAACGACGCCTCGCTGCACTGGGGCCAGGGCGACATGTCCATGGTGGCGCGCACGCTGCGCTGGCAAACGCTGCAGGACGTGACGGCGCCCATCGTCCCGCCCTACGACCGCCTGCCCCAGCTCACCTGGCGCTATGCGCCCTCCAGCCTGGGAAGCAGCTTCGACGCCAGCGTCGAGGTGGACACCACGCGCTTTCACGCCGACCGCCTGCTGACCGGCCAGCCCAATGCGCAGCGCAGCTACACCATGGCGCAGCTCAGCCGCCCGTTCCTCGCGCCCTGGGGCTTCGTCACCCCGCGCGTGCAGATGCATGCCACGCACTACGAGTTCGATGGCGCCCTGGCCAACGGCGCGCGCACCGCGAGCCGCGTGCTGCCCACGTTCAGCCTGGACAGCGGCCTGGTGTTCGAGCGCGAAACCGCCTACCTGGGCCGCGCCTTCACGCAGACGCTGGAGCCGCGCGCCTTCTACACCTACACGCCGTACCGCGACCAGAGCCTGCTGCCGGTGTACGACACGGCGGCGAACGACTTCAACTTCGCCACCGTCTTCACGGAAAACGCCTTCACCGGCAACGACCGCCTGGCCGACAACAACCTGCTCACGCTCGGCCTGACCTCGCGCCTGCTCAACCCCACGACCGGCGCCGAAGCGCTGCGCCTGGGCGTGGCGCAGCGCGTGCGCTTCTCCGACCAGCGCGTGACGCTGCCGGGCGTGGCGCCGCTGGACGAACGCCTGTCCGACCTACTGCTGGGCGCCGCCGTAAACTGGACGCCCCAGTGGGCCACCGAGGCCACGGTGCAGTACAACCCCAAGGACCACCGCTCGATCCGCTCCACCGTGGGCGGGCGCTACAGCCCCGGTGCCTACCGCACGGTCAGCGCGGCCTACCGCTTCCAGCGCGACATGAGCGAGCAGATCGACGTGGGCTGGCAATGGCCCATCAACGACCTGTGGGGCGACAAAGGCCGCGACCTGGGCCCTGGCCGTGGCCAGGGCGGCGGGCGCTGGTACAGCGTCGGACGCCTGAACTACAGCACCATGGAGCGCCGCCTGGTCGATGCCGTGGTCGGCATCGAGTACGACAGCTGCTGCTGGATCGGCCGCGTGGTGCTCGAGCGCCTGCAAAGCGGGCAGACCCAGACCAGCACGCGCCTGCTGCTGCAGCTCGAATTCGTCGGGTTCACCCGCCTGAGCCTGGGCGCCAACCCGCTGTCCAGCCTGAAGCAGAATATCCCGCGCTACCAGTACCTGCGTGAGCAAGTCAGCCCACCCAGCCGTTTCAGCCAATACGACTAGCCCCCTTCATCCGATGCGCACCTTGTTGAACCATCGAGCCCTCGCCCTGGGCCTTGCCTGCGTGGGCCTTCTGGCCAGTGCAGGCCTCCCCCTTGCCCACGCGCAGAAGCTGCGCCTGCCCGGCAGCGCCGGCCCCTCGCTGGCCCGGGACCAGGGCAGCACGACGGTATCGCCGGCCGCCGCAGCGGCCGCCGAGGCCGCAGCCGCCGTCCCCGGCATCCGCCAGGCGGACTACATCGTGGCCATCGTCAACTCCGAGCCGCTGACCAACAACGAGGTCAAGGCCCGCGTGGCGCGCGTCGAAAAGACCCTGTCCGGCCAGGGCATGGCCGTGCCGCCGCAGGATGTGCTGGCGCGCGAGGTGCTGGAGCGGCTGATCCTGGAAAAGATCCTGCAGCAGCAGGCCGTGGAAAGCGGCGTGCGCGTGGACGACTACGCCGTGGACCAGGCCGAGCAGAACGTGGCGCGGCAGAACGACGTATCGGTCGCCGACATGCACCGCCGCCTGGCCGCCGAAGGCATGGACCCCAAGCGCTTCCGCCAGGAGCTGCGCAACCAGATGCTGGTGCAGCGCCTGCGCGAACGCGAGCTGGAGTCGCGCGTGCGCGTGAGCGAGGTGGAAGTCGAGCAGTACCTGCGCGAGCAGCAGGGCAGCAGCGGCGCCAACGCGCCCTTCGCCATCAACCTCGGCCACATCCTGGTCAGCGTGCCGGAGAACGCCAGCGCCGCCGTGGTCGATGCGGCCCAGGCGCGCGCCCAAGCCGCGGCGGAAAAGGCCCGCGTGAGCGCCACCGACTTCGCCGCCCTGGCGCGCGAATACTCCGACGCGCCCGAGGGCCAGAATGGCGGCCAGCTCGGCCTGCGCCCGGCGGACCGCTACCCCGAGCTGTTCATCGACGCGGCACGCAAGCTGCCGGTGGGCGGCGTGGCCGGCCCGGTCCGCTCGGCGGCCGGCTTCCACGTGCTGAAGGTGCTGGAGCGCACCAGCGCCGGCATGCAGGCCATGGTCACGCAAAACCACGTGCGCCACATCCTGCTGCGCACCAACGCGCAGTTCAACGAAGCCACGGCCGCCACGCGCCTGGCCGACTACCGCCGCCGCATCCTGGCCGGCCAGGCCACCTTCGAGGCCCTGGCACGCGAGCACTCGCAGGACGGCAGCGCCCCGCAGGGCGGCGACCTGGGCTGGGCCGCGCCGGGCCGCTACGTGCCGGAGTTCGAGCAGGCCGTGCAGGCGCTGCAGCCCGGCGAGGTCAGCCCGCCGGTGGTCTCGCGCTTCGGCGTGCACCTGATCCAATTGGTGGAGCGCCGCGAGGTGCCGCTCACCCCGCGCGAGCAGCGCGAACTGGCGCGCGACGCCGTGCGCGAGAAGAAGCTCGAAGACGCCTACACCACCTGGGCGCAGGAGCAGCGCGCGCGCGCCTACGTCGAATACCGCGAGCCGCCGCAGTGAAGCACATCCCGCGCAAGCGCTTTGGCCAGCACTTCCTGTGCGACGACGGCATCATCGACGCCATCGTGCGCGCCATCGCCCCGGTGGCGGGCGAGCCGATGGTCGAGATCGGCCCCGGGCTGGCCGCCCTGACGCAGCCCCTGGTGGAGCGCCTGGGGCGGCTCACGGTGGTGGAGCTGGACCGCGACCTGGCCGCGCGGCTGCGCCAGCACGGCCAGCTCCAGGTGATCGAATCGGATGTGCTGAAAGCCGACTTCGCGCAGATAGCGCAAGCGCTGGGCGCTACCAAAATAAGAGTCGTGGGCAACCTGCCCTACAACATCTCGACCCCCATCCTGTTCCATCTGCTGGGCTACGTGGACTCGATCCAGGACCAGCATTTCATGCTGCAGAAAGAAGTCATCGACCGCATGGTGGCCGAGCCCGCCACGGGCGACTACGGCCGCCTGTCGGTGATGCTGCAGTGGCGCTACGCCATGGAGAACGTGCTGTTCGTGCCCCCGGAGAGCTTCGACCCGCCGCCGCGCGTGGACAGCGCCGTGGTGCGCATGGTGCCGCATGCGCAGCCCGCGCCGCTGTCGCAGGCGGTGCTGGAGGAACTGGTGCAGACCGCGTTCAGCCAGCGGCGCAAGCTGCTGCGCCACACGCTGGGCCGCTGGCTGGAGGGGCGCCAGTTCGCGGGCCATTTCGACACCCAGCGCCGCGCCGAGGAAGTGCCGGTGGCCGAGTACGTGGCGCTGGCCCAGCAGTGCTCCTGAAAAAAGAGCTGCCAGCGCTTGGCTGGCAAGGGCTGGAGCCTGATTTGGCCATGAATAGCCCTCAGGCAGCGCTGCGCCAGTAGCCTGCGTTGAACGGGCTGCTCATGCGCAGCGCCAAGGGAGAAACGTCGACCAGCATGTCCGCAGGCACCATCTGCGCGGCGTCCGGCAGCGCGATGTCCACGACGGGGGCCTCGGTCGCCCGTTCTGCTTGGCCAGCAGATGCAGAACGGGCTACAGAAAAGAATAGAAGCAGCGGAACGCGATCTTGCGGTCGGCCCAGTAGTCGGCGGCATCGCGGAAGATGTCCAGCAGTTGCTCGCGCGCTTCCTTGTCGAACTTGACGGTGGTCGGAATCTGGTCGAGCACCACGATGAAGCCCGGCTGCGGCCCCGACTTGTGCAGCGGATCGGTCATGCAGTCGTACAGCGCATCGAAATTCTTGCCGAAATGGGCCGGGAAGGTGAACTGCGTGGCGATCAGCTCCAGCACGTCCTGCTTGGTCTGGGCATGGGCCAGGTTGGCGTACAGGAAATGGTGGCCCAGGCTCTGCGCAGCAGCGAGCAGATCGGCCACGCGATAGGCGCGGATGGACTGCACGATGTTGGCGCGCACGCCGCGCATGGGGTTGTCCTGGTGGTGACGAAGTGGCGTTTCCATCTCCGCTGCTCTTTCTTTATCGAAGAAGCCCCCCAAGGGAGCCAAGTTGCGAGGCACGGGTGCGCGCTCCGCCAAAACGTGGGCTGTGCCAGCGCAGGCGCCAGCATGCCGGTGAAGCTGCCGCGCGTCCAGCGTCATTGCGCAATTTCCCGGAAACTGGCGTAGTGGTCGCCGGAGTAGTAGCACGCGTCGGGCGTGCGCGGCGCACCGCCGCACACGATGCGCCGGGCACCGCGGCTGCGCACGCCTGGCGTCTTGACCGTGTACTCGCGCCAGTAGCCCCGGGGATGGGCAGGCAGCAGGCGCTCGCGGTTGCCAAACACCGTGCCGTCCTTTTCGTAGGGGAAAGGGCCACCCGCGCGGATCCGCGCGTAGGTGGTGCGCCCCTGGGGCGGCAACTCGGCCAACGTGATGGTGGGGGAGCCCTCGTGGGGCAATGGGCCACGCGCCGCTGCGGGCGCCGGGGCGAGTACGCAAGCTGCACCCACAACGCATGCAAGACCGGCTCGCAACGCCTGGATGGCTACAGCCTTCAGCATCGACTACACCTTTCGGCAAATTACGGGTTTACCCGAAATTTAAGCCTTCTAGTGTCGCCCAAAGCCCCCCAAAAAGCAAGCGCCTGCCCAAAAAACAGGCAGGGAACCTGCTGGGGGAATCCCTCTAAAGTTAGCGCACGCTCTCGCCAACCCTTTCACGCCCCCTCAGCGTGCGGCATTCGCGTCGGCCACCGTGAGCGCCGTCATGTTGACGATGCGCCGCACCGTGGTGCTGGCCGTGAGGATATGCACCGGCTGGGCCGCGCCCAGCAGCACCGGGCCGATGGCGATGTTGCCGCCCGCGGCCGTCTTGAGCAGGTTGTAGGACACGTTGGCCGCGTCGATGTTGGGCATGACCAGCAGGTTGGCGTCGCCCGCCAGGGTGCTGTGCGGCATGAGCGCGGCGCGCGCCTTGCCGTCGAGCGCCACGTCGCCGTGCATCTCGCCATCGACTTCGAGCCAGGGCGCCTGCACGCGCAGCAGCTCCAGCGTCTGGCGCATCTTCACGGCGCTGGGCTGGTTGCTGCTGCCGAAGTTGGAATGCGACAGCAGCGCCGCCTTGGGCTTGAAGCCGAAGCGCATCATCTCCTCGGCGGCCATGATGGTGATCTCGGCCAGTTGCTCGGCGCTGGGGTCGTAGTTGACGTGGGTGTCCACGACGAACACCTGGCGCTCGGGCAGCATCAGGCCGTTCATGCAGGCATAGGTCTGCACGCCGGCGCGGCGGCCAATCACCTGGTCGATGTACTGCAGGTGGTGCGCCGTGTGGCCCCAGGTGCCGCAGATCAGGCCATCGACCTCGCCCTTGTGCAGCAGCATGGTGCCGATCAGCGTCAGGCGCCGGCGCAGCTCGATCTTGGCGATGGACACCGTCACGCCCTTGCGTTCGGTCATGCGGTGGTAGGTCTGCCAGAAATCGCGGTAGCGGTGGTCGTTCTCCACGTTCACCACGTCGTAGTCGCGGCCTTCCTGCAGGCGCAGGCCGAATGCCTCGCAGCGCTGGGCGATCACGGCCGGGCGGCCGATCAGCGTGGGGCGGGCGATCTTCTCGTCCACCACGATCTGCGCGGCGCGCAGCACGCGCTCTTCCTCGCCCTCGGCATAGGCCACGCGCTTGCGCTGCGCCCGCTTGGCGATCATGAAGATGGGCTTCATGGTCGTGCCCGAGGCATAGACGAAAGTCTGCAGATGGTCGCGGTAGGCGTCCATGTCGGCGATGGGGCGCTGCGCCACGCCGCTGTCCGCCGCCGCCAGGGCCACGGCGGGCGCGATCTTCATCATCAGGCGCGGATCGAACGGCTTGGGAATCAGGTACTCGGGGCCGAACGACAGCTGCTCGCCCACGTAGGCCGCCGCCACCACCTCGCTTTGCTCGGCCTGCGCCAGCTCGGCGATGGCGTGCACCGCGGCGATTTCCATCTCGGTGGTGATGGTGGTGGCGCCGCAGTCCAGCGCGCCGCGGAAGATGTACGGGAAGCACAGGACGTTGTTGACCTGGTTCGGGTAGTCCGTGCGCCCCGTGGCGATGATGGCGTCGTCGCGCACGGCTTTCACGTCCTCGGGCGCGATCTCCGGGTTGGGGTTGGCCAGCGCGAAGATCAGCGGGCGCGCGGCCATGGCGCGCACCATGTCCTGCTTGAGCACGCCGCCCGCCGACAGGCCCAGGAACACGTCGGCACCCACGATCACCTCGGACAGCGTGCGCTGGTCGGTCTTCTGCGCGAAGAACGCCTTGTCGTCGTCCATCAGCTCGGTGCGGCCCTCGTAGACCACGCCCGCGATGTCGGTCACCCAGATGTTCTCGCGCGGCATGCCGAGCTTGACCAGCAGCCCCAGGCACGCCAGCGCGGCGGCCCCGGCGCCGGAGGCCACGAGCTTGACCTGGCGCATGTCCTTGCCCGCCACTTTCAGGCCGTTGAGGATGGCCGCGCCCACCACGATGGCCGTGCCGTGCTGGTCGTCGTGGAAAACCGGGATCTGCATGCGCTCGCGCAGCTTGCGCTCGACGTAGAAGCAGTCCGGGGCCTTGATGTCCTCCAGGTTGATGCCGCCGAAGGTCGGCTCCAGCGCGGCGATGATCTCGACCAGCTTGTCCGGGTCCTTCTCGTTGATCTCGATGTCGAACACGTCGATGCCCGAGAACTTCTTGAACAGCACGGCCTTGCCTTCCATCACCGGCTTGCCCGCCAGCGGGCCGATGTCGCCCAGGCCGAGCACGGCCGTGCCGTTGGTGACCACGCCGACGAGGTTGCCCCGGCTGGTGTACTTGAAGGCGGCGGCCGGGTCCTTGACGATCTCCTCGCAGGGCGCGGCCACGCCGGGCGAGTAGGCCAGCGCCAGGTCGTGCTGGTTCACCATCTGCTTGGTGGCGGCGATCGCCACCTTGCCGGGCTTGGGAAACTCGTGGTACTCGAGCGCGGCACGGCGCAGCAGGGCTCGTTTGTCAGTGGGGTTCGGGGCCGTGTTCTCGGACATCTTGCGTCTCCAGCGAAGGCAGGGCCGGCGGACGGAGCATGTGGGCCTGGACGCCGCCGGCAGGGTACAGGAGCCCGGTAGGGCTCCAAGGGGGGAGCCGATTTTAGGCCTGCCGCCGTCCCCCGCGCTGGCGAGTCAAACACTTGTGATCGGCGGGTATTCAATGCCCGCCCGCGCCAATGCGCCCAGCCCAGGGGTTCAGGTCGCGGGCGCCTGCGGCGCCTGCACCACGACACGGTTGCGCCCCTGCTTCTTGGCCGCGTAGAGCGCCTGGTCGGCGCATGCGAGTAGCGCCCGGGGCTCCTGGCCGTTGTCGGGACAGGCCGCCACGCCACACGACAGGGTGGCGGCCAGCTCGCCCCCCACGGCGCGCACCCGCAGCGCCTCGAACGCCTGGCGCAGCACCTGCGCGCGCTCCGCCGCCACGGCCACCGGGGTGTTGTCGAGCACCAGCACGAACTCCTCGCCGCCGAGGCGGCACGCCACGTCCTGGGGCCGCACGTGGCGCAGCAGCAGCTGCGCCAGCGCCTGCAGCACCGCATCGCCCGCAGCGTGGCCATGGGCGTCGTTGACCCGCTTGAAGTGGTCGATGTCGATCACCAGCAGCGACAGCGGCGCGCCCTGGCTGACGCAGCGCTCGAGCATGGGGGCGAGCACCGCGTCCAGATGGCGCCGGTTGAACAGGCCGGTCAAGGGATCGCGCAGCGCCTGCTCGCGCAGCTGCGTCTGCAGGGAGCGGATTTCCTCGAACTGCCCGCGCAGCTGCGCGTGCACCTCGTGCTGGGCCATGGCCCGGTCATAGCCGTCACGCGCGAAGGCGAAGAGGTACAGCCCCAGCGCCACCATGCACAGCACCGAGGTGCGCAAATCGGTCTCGGGGCGCCAGTCCAGCGGCACCGCCAGCGCGGCCAGCGCGATTCCGGCCCCCATGTTCACGAGGAGCCGGATCCCGCCGCGCCCGCCATGGAACACCACCATGTTGATGCAGCCCGACGCGCACAGGACGAAGGTGATCCACAGGGGAAAGCCGAGCACGCCCGCCCAGATCCCGGCCAGGACGATATCGGCATCCATGTTGTGTATTTCGGCGCGCCGCTGGTCGTGCGCGCGGCGCGCGCGCCAATAGACCAGTTGGGGATAGGCCAGATAGTTCAGCACCAGGGCTGCCCAGCCCCAGGCCGGCGCGCCCAGGGCCAGCAGGTGCGAACCCATGGCCACGAAGAGCAGCACGTAGAACGCGCTGCGGTTGCGCCGGTTCATGCGCACCGTCCAATGCACGCCATCCCGGCTGGAGGACTCTGGGGTCAATTTCATCGGCAGACTGGTTTCTGCGAACGACTGTAGCAGGGCGCATCGCACGCTTGCGGCAAAACGGGCGCCCTGCGGGGCGTCTTTTTAGCGCTCCCTCATGCGGCAGGCCCCGCCCCCACAAAAAATGCCGCGCCCGGCAGGCAGCCGGGGCGGCATGCGGCGGAGCAGGGCCGAGGACGGGATGATGTTCAGCGGCTGCTCGGAAAACTGAACACCGCCCCCTCGCGCACCCCCGCCGACGGCCAGCGCTGCGTGATGGTCTTGCGCTTGGTGTAGAAGCGCACGGCGTCCGGCCCATAGGCGTGCAGGTCGCCGAACAGGCTGCGCTTCCAGCCGCCGAACGAGTGGTAGGCCACGGGCACGGGCAGCGGCACGTTTACGCCCACCATGCCGACCTGGATATGGTCGGTGAAGTAGCGCGCGGCTTCGCCGTCGCGGGTGAAGATGCAGGTGCCGTTGCCGTACTCGTGGTCGTCGATGAGCTTCATGGCCTCCTGCAGCGTCTTCACGCGCACCACGCCGAGCACGGGGCCGAAGATTTCCTCTTGATAAATCTTCATGCCGGGCTTGACGCCGTCGAACAGGCAGGCGCCCAGGAAGTAGCCGTCCTCGTGGCCCGGCACCTTCACGCCCCGGCCGTCGACGACCAGCTTCGCGCCCTCGGCCACGCCGCTGTCCACGTAGGCTTTCACCTTCTCGAAGTGTGGCTTGGTCACCAGCGGCCCCATGTCGTTGCCGTTGTCGATGCCGGGGCCGACTTTCATCTTGGCGATCTCGGCCGTGAGGCCCGCCACCACGGCGTCGCCGGCCTCGTCGCCCACGGCCACCACCAGCGGGATGGCCATGCAGCGCTCGCCACAGCTGCCGTAGGCCGCGCCCATCAGCGCGCTCACGGCGTTGGCGATGTCGGCGTCGGGCATGACGATGGCGTGGTTCTTGGCGCCGCCCAGGGCCTGCACGCGCTTGCCCGTTTTGCAGCCTTCCGAATAGATGTACTCGGCGATGGGCGTGGAGCCGACGAAGCTCACGGCCTTCACGCGCGGGTCGCGCAGCAGGGTATCGACCGCCGTCTTGTCGCCGTTGACCACGTTCAGCACCCCGGGCGGCAGGCCCGCCTCCAGCGCCAGCTGGGCAATGAAGAGGGCGCTGCTCGGGTCGCGCTCGCTGGGCTTGAGCACGAAGGTGTTGCCGCAGGCGATCGCCATAGGCCACATCCACAGCGGCACCATGGCCGGGAAGTTGAACGGCGTGATGCCGGCCGTGACGCCCAGCGCCTGGAACTCGCTCCAGCTGTCGATGTTCGGGCCCACGTTGCGGCTGTGCTCGCCCTTGAGCAGTTCGGGCGCGTAGCTCGCGTATTCCACGTTCTCGATGCCGCGCTGCAGCTCGCCATGCGCGTCTGAGAGTACCTTGCCGTGCTCGGCGGTGATCAGGGCGGCGATCTTGTCGGCGTTTTCTTCGAGCAGCACCTTGAGCTTGCTCATCACCCGCGCTCGCTTGAGCGGCGGCGTGTTGCGCCAGGCGGGGAAGGCGCGCTCGGCGGAGGCGATGGCGGCCTCCACCGTGGCCTGGCTCGCCAGCGCCACGTTCAGGCCCGACTGGCCCGTGGCGGGGTTGAACACGGGTTGCGTGCGTTCGGTGTCGTTGACGATCTGGCCGTCGATCAGGTGGCCGACGGTCTGGGTCACGGATTTGTCGTGTTGCATGGAAATTGATTAATGTTCAAAAGTGCCTCCAGCGCTTGCTGGTCAAGCGCTGGCAGCTATGAAAAATGGAGTAATCAGGCCGTCTCGGCCAGTGCATCGCCCAGCGCGCTCACCAGCCGGTCGATCTCGGCCTCGGTGCTGATGAAGGGCGGCGCGAGCTGGATGGTGTCGCCGCCATAACGCACGTAGAAGCCCTTGTCCCAGCACTTCATGGCGATCTCGTACGGCCGCCTGGCCGGCTCGCCGGGCAGCGCCGCGATGGTGAAGCCCGCGGCCAGGCCGTAGTTGCGGATGTCGGCCACGTGCTTCGCGCCCTTGAGGCCGTGCACCGCGTTCTCGAAGTACGGCGCCAGCGCCCGCGCGCGCGCGGGCATGTCTTCCTTCTGCAGGATGTCCAGCACCGCGTTGCCCGCCGCGCAGGCCACGGGGTGGGCCGAATAGGTGTAGCCGTGGGGGAACTCCAGCATGTACTCGGGGCCGCCCTGCGCCATGAAGGTGTCGTAGATCTCCTTGCTCGCCACGCAGCCGCCCAGCGGCTGGGCGCCGTTGGTCACCTGCTTGGCGAAGTTCAGGATGTCCGGCGTCACGCCGAACACCTCGGCGCCCGTCCAGCCGCCGCAGCGGCCGAAGCCGGTGATGACCTCGTCGAAGATCAGCAGGATGTTGTTCTGCGTGCAAATCTCGCGCAGGCGCTGCAGGTAGCCAGCAGGCGGGATCACCACGCCGGCCGAGCCGGAGAACGGCTCCACGATCACGGCGGCGATGTTGCTCGCGTCGTGCAGGGCGATCACGTCCAGCAGCTTGTCGGCCAGGGCCCGGCCGTCGGTGTCGGGCATGCCCTTGAAGAACGAGCCCACGGGCGGCTGCGTGTGGGGAATGTGGTCGGCCTCCACCGCCTGGCCGAAGGTCTTGCGGTTGCCCACCATGCCGCCCACCGAGATGCCGCCGAAGTTCACGCCATGGTAGCCCTTCTCGCGGCCGATCAGGCGCGTCTTGCCCGCCTGGCCCTTGGCGCGCCAGTAGGCGCGGGCCATCTTGAGCGAGGTGTCGGCCGCCTCGGAGCCCGAGCCAGTGAAGAACACGTAGTCCAGCCCCGCGGGCGTCAAGTCCTTGATCTTGTTGGCCAGCGCGAACGACGCCGGGTGGCCGAACTGGAACGCGGGCGCGTAGTCCAGCGTGGCGGCGGCCTTGCCGATCGCCTCGGCCACATCCTTGCGCCCATGCCCCAGGCCCGAGCACCACAGGCCCGAGAGGCCGTCGAAGATTTTGCGGCCGTCCGCATCGGTGTAATAGGCGCCCTGGCCGCCCACGATCATGCGCGGCTTGGCCTTGAAGTTGCGGTTGCCGGTGAAGGGCATCCAGTGCGCGTCGAGCCAGGCGGCGTCCGTGCGCGGGGCGGCTTGCTGGCTGGCGTCGTCGATGACGGTGAAGGACATGGCGGTTTCCTCGGAGCGTGAAGAGGGGGAAAGCGCACATTCTGGGCAGCCCTTTCATTCCCTAAAAGCATCAAATATCCACGTTCACTTGCCATGAAACGCAAGTAATGGCGGCGCGCAGGCGCATACCCATAAAATCGAGAATAGTTATCGTTTGCACGAACTGACTGCCCATCCTCCCATGCGCCCCTCCCTGCCCCTTGCTGCCTTTCCGGAGCACTACCACGCACTGGTCGCGTTCGTGGCGCGCCGCGTCGGCAGCCGCCAGACGGCACAGGATCTCGTGCACGACGCCTGGCTGCGCCTGGCCGAGCACGCCGAGCCGTCCCAGCCGGCCGAACCCGCGCCGCGCGCTTACCTCTACACCATGGCCGAGCATCTGGTCATCGACCACCTGCGCCACTGCCAGCGCACGGCCGAGCGCTTCGAGTCCGGCGCGTCCGAGGGCCAGGCGCTCGACGTGGCGGACGCCTGCAGCCACCGCGAGGCCCTGGCCGCCGTCGATGCCGCGCTCGCCGCGCTGCCCGGGCGCTGCCGCGCCATCTTCCTGGCTGACCGGCTCGACGGCCTGCCGCAAGCCGAGATCGCCGCACGCTACGGCATCTCCGTCAAGACCGTGGAGCGCGAGGTCATGCGTGCCATGGACACCGTGGAAGCCGCACTGCACCGCTGGCGCGGCGACGTGGCGCCAGCGCGCACCGGGCGCCGCCGCGCGCTCTCGGCGCTGCTCGGCGTGGCGGGCTTCGGCGTGGGCGGCGGCGCCGCCTGGCGCCTGTGGCGCGAGCATGTCGCCACCTGGCAGACCGTGCTGACCACCGCCACCGGCCGCCAGCGCACGCAGGCGCTGCCCGACGGCAGCACCATCGCCCTCGACGCCCAGACGCGCGCCGAGGTGCGCTACTACGGCGCGCGCCGCCACGTGCGCCTGCTGGCCGGCTCCGCCTTCTTCCGCGTGGCGCGCGACGAAGGCCGGCCCTTCGTCGTCGATGCCGCGCACGCGCGCATCACCGTGCTGGGCACGCGCTTCGAGGTCGCCCTCGCCGCCGATGGCGCGCTGCGCGTGGCCGTGGAGGAAGGCCATGTGCGCGTGCAGGACCTGGCGGGCGCAGGCATCGCCCACGACCTGACCGCCCACGAGGCGCTGCACTGGCCACCCGGCAGTCCGCCCCGGCGCGCGCACGAACCCGGCGACGTGGCCCCCTGGCGCGACGGCTGGCTGGACTTCCGCCACGAGCCGCTGGGCGAGGCCGTGCAGCGCATCGCGCGCTACAGCCCGCGCCCCCTGCGCGTGGCGCCCGACGCGCAGGCGCTGCCCGTCTTCGGCCGCGTGCGCATCGCCGAGGCGCACGCCTGGCTGCGCCTGCTACCGCACACCCTGCCGGTCACGGTGCGCGAGGAGGGCCAGGGCGCGCAGCGCGCCATCGTCATTGCGCGGCGATGATCGGTCAGGCAATGTGTTGACAACAGATATACACCGTTCGATACTGCATGGCAGTTGTATAGACACAGGAACCCGTTCCATGCGCGATGCCGCCATCAACCTGCGCGCCCTCCCCGCACAGAGGGAACTGATCGACCAAGCCGCCAGCCTGCTGGGCAAGAACCGGTCGGACTTCATGCTCGAAGCCGCCTGCGAACGCGCCCAGGCCGTGCTGCTCGACCAGGTGTTCTTCCAACTCGACACCGAGGCATTCCGCCAGTTCACCACCTGGCTCGACGCACCGCCCACGCCCCACGCCGGGCTGGAGCGCCTCATGGCCGTCAAGGCACCCTGGGGCGCTGGCGGCGCATGAAGCTCGCCGCGCCGCAGCCGCTCACGGCGGCCCATGGACGGCAAGGGTTCGATTGCGGCGAGCCCGCACTGAACGAATGGCTCCAGCGCCGGGCGCTGGCCAGCCACCTCTCGGGAGCCAGCCGCACCTTCGTCGTGGTTGACGGGAACAATGCCGTGCGCGGCTACTACGCACTCGCCGCCGGCGCCGTGGCGCACCAGGCGGCCACGGGAGCCGTGCGGCGCAACATGCCCGGCCCGGTTCCCGTCATGGTGCTGGCGCGCCTGGCGGTAGACAGGCACGCCCAGAGCATGCAGCTGGGCGGCGCACTGCTGCAGGATGCGGTAGCCCGCACCCTGGGCGTGGCGCACAACGCAGGCGTGCGCGCCTTGCTGGTGCATGCGCTGCACGAGCGTGCCCGGCAGTTCTACGAACACTACGGCTTTCAGGCGTCGCCCCAGAACCCGCTGCTGCTGATGCTGCGCTTGCAGGGTGTGGCGAGCCACTGACCGGCATTGAACGGCAGGACGCGCGGCGCCAAATCGCATCGCGCGATCCGCCATCTTTTCGATGGCCGTGAAAATTCTTTGGAAAACCGTGAGGGAAACCGTCCGCTCGTTCGTATCAACCCTTGAAGCCGCTTTTCGGCCTTGCATTTCTTCCAAGGGAATCGACGACATGGTTTTCCACCGCACACGCCACCACCTGATCGCCGCCGCCATCCTGGCGCTGGCGGGCGCCGCCGCCACGGCGGCGGACTTCGACATCCCGGCCCAGCCGCTCGACGCAGCGCTGGCCCAGCTCGCGCGCCAGGCCGGGCTGCAGCTGCTGGCGCCGCCCGCGCTGGTGCAGGGCCGCCCGGCGGGCGCGGTGCGCGGCAGCATGGCGGCGCAGGATGCGGCGCGGCTGCTGCTGCAGGGCAGCGGCCTCGCGGCACGCATCGAGGGCACGACGCTGTTGGTGGGGCCCACGGCGGCGAGCACGCTGAACGAAGTGCGCGTGACCGCGGAGGCGGATCGCGGCGGCACAACCGAGGGCTCGGGCAGCTACACCACGCGCAGCATGGGCACGGCCACCGGGCTTTCCCTGTCGATGCGCGAGACGCCGCAGTCAGTCAGCGTGCTCTCGCACCAGCAGATCGAGGACCTGGGGCTGACGACGCTGGACGATGCCGTGCAAAACGTTACCGGTCTGGTGATGCAGAAGGGCTACTACACGGGCGATTCCGGCAGTTTCTTCGCCCGTGGCTTCGCAGTCTCGAACATCCTGCTCGACGGCCTGCCAACCACCACTGGCGCCAACGGCACCTTCAATGCGGACAACGACTCGCTGGACATCTACGACCGCGTGGAAGTGGTGCGCGGGGCCACGGGCCTGACCACGGGCGCGGGCACGCCTTCCGCCGCGATCAATCTTGTGCGCAAGCGCCCCACCGCCGAGCGCCAGGGCGGCGTGACCCTGAGCGCGGGTCGCTGGAACAACGTCCGCGCCGCCGTGGACGCCGGCGGCCCGCTGAACGAAGCAGGCACGCTGCGCGGCCGGGCAGTGGTGACGGTGCAGGACAGCAAGCACTTCTACGACGTGGCACACGACCGCAACCAGCAGCTCTACGGTATCCTAGAAGCCGACCTGGGCCCGGCCACCGTGGTGTCCCTGGGCTACCACTACCGCAACGTGGACAACCAGGGCGAATTGGCCAATCTCCCGACCCAGACGGACGGCAGCTTTCTGCCAGGCTTGAGCCGCGCCACCAATCTTGCCAATGATTTCGATTACTGGAAGCAGACCGACCAGACGGTCTTTGCCGACGTAGCGCACCAGTTCGCAAATGGCTGGAAGGCCAAGGCAGCGGCCGTATGGAAACGGCCGGAACAGGACATCCTGTTTACCGGCCTCGACCACACGGGAGATGCTCTGCGCCAGAACACGCAAAGCTACCGTCTCGACAACGTGCAAGACAGCTACGACTTCTCGCTCAACGGCCCCTTCTCGCTGCTAGGCCGCACCCATGAACTACTCCTGGGCGCCAGCTATCGCAAGCGTGCCAACAAGAACTGGGGCGGCTGGGCCGCCTACAGCTGGACGGCCGGCGCGCCTGCGGTCGATCCTTACGCCTGGGATTCATCCAGCGTCAGTCGGCCGGAGATCAACATGGATTTGTGGAAGCAGATCAACACGGTGCGCCAGAAGAGCGTGTACGCGGCCACGCGGCTGCAGTTGGCCGACCCGCTGAAACTCATACTGGGCATGCGTGTGAACTGGTATGACCACGACCAGCAATCCGGGGCCGGCAAAGGCTATGCCGTGGATCACGAACTGACCCCCTACGCGGGCCTGGTCTATGCGCTGAACGACAGCCACTCGGTCTATGCCAGCTGGACGGAAATCTTCGAGCCGCAGAACAGCTACGACAGGAACGGCAACCTGCTCGATCCCATCACCGGCACCAACTACGAGGCCGGGATCAAGGGCGAATACTTCGGCGGCCGTCTCAATGCGAGCCTGGCGGCCTTCCTCATCCAGCAGCAGAACCGCGCCGTCGACGACCTGGAGGGCCCCAAACCCTGCCCGGGCAGCACCGCGGGCTATTGCAAGCGCGCCGCTGGCGAGGTGGAAAGCAAAGGCATCGAGCTGGAAGTGGGCGGCGCGCTAACGCCTCACTGGCAGATCATGGCAGGCTACACCTACGTGAAGACCCAGTACACCAAGGACGCCATTGCCGCCAACGTCGGCCAGCCCTACGACACGAAACTGCCAAAGCACCAGCTCAAGCTGTCCACCAGCTACCGCCTGCCCGGCGAATGGGGACGCTGGCGCGTGGGCGGCAGCGTGTACCTGCAAAGCCGCATGTACGCAGACAGCATCGCGCAGGGCGGCTACACCGTCGTCGGCCTGCACACCGCCTACGCCATCAGCCCCCGGACCGACCTGCGCGTCAACGTCAACAACCTGTTCGACAGGCACTATTACCAGAACATCGGCTGGACAACCGGCGGCAACGTCTTCGGCGCACCGCGCAACGTGCTCGTGTCCATGCAGCACCGGTTCTGAAGGCCAATGCCTATCCAGTGCAAGAAGCAGCTTCAGCGCTTGCCAGTCAAGCGCTGGAAGCTATTGAAACAGGAGCAATTCCGGTGCCCGGCATTCACTGCAGCCGCACCACCACCATGGTCTGGTTGAGGAGCTGGTAGCCGATCTCGCCGAAGGTGAACGGCCCCTCCACCCCCCCGCCCAGGGCCTGGTTCTCCAGTTCGCCGAAGACGAAGTTCAGGATGCAGTTGCAGGAGAACACCACGCCCGTGGCGTCGAATCCGGCGAGCCGCTCGCGGAACGCCTGGGCGTAGTGCGCCACCGGGCGCGCCAGGCGGTAGTCCACCCCCGGGAACACGGGCGCGTACAGCGTGACCTTGCCCGCCGCCACGTCGATATGCTGGAACGACACGTTGACGTGCGCGCCCGCGAAATCCCCCACCAGCGGCAGCTTGCCGTCGGCCGCGCCGCGCTCCTGCAGGTACTGCGCCAGGTTGACGCTGCGCCCGTCCACGCTGCAGTCCCCCACCTCGAAGCCCAGGGTGTCGAAGCGCAGCACCTCGCCCGCGTCAGGTTCGAAGATGTTGACGATCTCCACGGTGACCAGCTGGTCGTCGGGCACGCGCACGTGGGCCACCACGGCGGCGTCCTCGTAGGCCTGGCCGCTGCGCCCGTCGAACACCTTGGGCGTGGCGCGCCCCAGCTCGCCCAGGTGCACGCCCGCCACCCAGCCGACGATGGGCTTGGAGAACGCATCGGGGTAGCCGTCGGCCTCGCGGGCGAAGCGCGCGTGGGCGCTGCTGCCGGCGGGCAGGATGGCGAGCGCGAAGCCGTTGTCCGCCGTGGCGGCGGTGATGCCCGCCAGCGCATCGGCGCCATAGCAGGCCAGCGTGACCTCGCCCGCCTGCGACAGGTCGGTGACGAAGACGCTGCCCTCGGTCACGATCGTGGCCCGGCCCTGGGCCGAGAGGTAGGGAATGGTGCCGCCGATCCAGGGGCCGGCGGGCAACTGGCGCAGCACCGCCTCGGCCCCGGCGATCGCCAGGGGGCGGCCTTCGCGGATCCACTGGGCGGCGTCCTGCACGCGCATCAACTGGTTCATCATGGTGTTCTCCTGGATCAAAGGCGGGCCAGCTGGGCGATCTCGTCCGCCAGCAGGCGCTCGTACTTGACGAAGAAGGCGCGGATTTCCGCCGCCTTCGCCGGGATCGGGTCGGTGGAGCGCTCGACCCGCTTGGCCAGCAGCTGCGCCGCCAGCAGCGGGGTCTGCAAACGCTGCATCCCGCCGGTGGCCAGGCTTTGCCAGCACGGCGCGGAAGAAGGAGGAAGGGAACTGACCATACGAAGACAACCTTTCGCGTGAAACCATGGGCGGGGTGAAGCACCCCGGGCACGCCAGGGCCACCGCAACTCGCGTGCCAGCGGGCCGCCACGCCTGCGCACAGAGGCGGCCCGCGTGGCGGCGGGTGCGCCAGTGCGCCAGTGCGCCAGTGCGCCATCCTGCAACAGCGGCGCGTCCATGCCGGAACAGTGCGCGGGCGGTTGTGGCAGCCCATGCCCTGCATTCGCCGCGTCCGGCGATAATCTTCCGGCGCAACGGACATCCAGGCTTGCCTGCCGGTTCGTGCAAGCGACACTTGCCAGCACCTCACCATGCAACTCACTCCCCGGCTACAGCAGCAACTCGCCCAGACAGTGCGAATCTCCATGCGCATCGAGGGCTACCGCTGTGCGCCCCCGCCGCACATCCAGGTGCAGGCCCAGGCGCTGATGGAGCAACGGCGTGTCCAAGTATCAGTACCGGCAAAGTGACATCTACCTGCCGGGCACGGAGCTGCCCGTCAACCGGCTCGGCATCGAGGATGCCGTACTGCTGCACGAGATCGAAGCCCGGCTGCTGGAGCAGGCCTATGCCACCTTCGTCACGGAACTGACTTTTGACCTGATTGCCATGGCCAACGGCTATGGCCCCATCGACTACGGCACCGCCCTGCGCGACGACCCCGAAGTCGGCAACAGCTACATCCGCGCATCCATCGACTGCGTGCGCCGAGCGGATCACCGGCTGCTGCTGGAGTTGGTCTCCAGCGGGCTGTGCCCGATGGACGATTCCGAATCCAGCCGCTGACTGTTTCCCATGGCACTCTCCCCCGCCCCGCGCCAGCGCGCCGTGCTCGGCCAGCTCTCCGACATGGACCTGCGCCTGCTGCAGGTCTTCAAGGCCGTGGTCGAGTGCGGCGGCATGGCGGCGGCCGAGCTGGAGCTGAACATCGGCACCAGCACCGTGAGCCGCCACGTGAAGGACCTGGAAACGCGCCTGGGCATGACGCTGTGCCGGCGCGGGCGCGCGGGCTTCGCGCTCACGCCCGAGGGGCAGCGCGTGTACGAGGAGACGCTGCGCCTGCTGGCCTCGGTGCGCGGCTTCCTCGGCAGCATCGACGACATCCACGCGCGCATGGGCGGGCAGCTCGCCGTGGCGGTGTTCGACAAGACGGCCAGCAACCCGGCCGCGCGCATCGGCGACGCCATCGCCGCCTTCGCGGCCCAGGCGCCGCATGTGCAGTTGCAACTGCACGTGGGCTCGATCAACGCCATCGAGCGCGGCGTGATCGACGGCAGCTACCAGGTGGGCATCATCCCGGCGCACCGCAGCTCGCAGAGCCTGGTCTACGCCGACCTGTTCGGCGAGACCATGCTGCTGTACTGCGGCGCGGGCCACCCGCTGTTCGGAGCACCGCACGCCGCGCTCGGCTGGGATGCGCTGCGCGCCTACCCGTTCGCGGGCCTGGGCTACCACTCGCCCAACATGGAACTGAGCCACCAGGCGCAGCTCACGCGCAGCGCCACCGGCTTCGACCAGGAATCCATCGCCACGCTGGTGCTGTCGGGGCGCTTCCTGGGCTTTCTGCCCGACCACTACGCCGAGGCCTTCGAGCGCCAGGGCCGCATGCAGGCCGTGCACCCGCAGCGGCTGCACTACCACTGCCGCTTCGTCAGCCTGGTGCGGCGCTCGCCCGCGCCGAGCCGCGCGGCACAGGCCTTCGTGCAATGCCTGCAGGACGCGCACGCCACCGAACAGGAGCCCCCCCCATGAACATCGCCCGCCTGCTGCAGCGCAGCGCCACCCTGTACCCCGACCGCCCGGCGCTGCTGGTGGGCACGCAGCCCTGGCTGACCTACGCGCAGCTCGGCGCGCGCGCCGCCGCGCTGGCCGGGCACCTGCGCCAGCAGGGCATCGGCCCCGGCGACCGCGTGGCGCTCTACGCTGCCAACGTGCGCGAGTACCTGGAGGCCCTGCACGCCGTGTACTGGGCCGGTGCCGTCACCGTGCCCGTGAACTACAAGCTGCACGCGCGCGAGCTGGAATACGTGCTGCGCGACAGCGGCGCGGCGCTGCTGCTGGTCTCGCCCGAACTCGCGCCCGCCGCCACGCCGGTGGCGCCGCCCGGCACGCGGGTACTGGTGCTGGGCGCGCCCGCCTACGAGCAGGCCCTGCGCCAGCCGCCCCTGCCGGTGCAGGAGCGCGCGCCGGACGACCTGGCCTCGCTGTTCTACACCTCGGGCACCACGGGCCAGCCCAAGGGCGTGATGCAGACCCACCGCAACCTGCTGGCCATGACGGCCTGCTACTTCACCGACGTGGACGACGTGGATGCGCGCGACGCCATGGTCTACGCCGCGCCCATGTCGCACGGCGCCGGGCTGTACAACTTCGCCCACGTCCTGCGCGGCGCGCGGCACGTGGTGCCGGCCTCGGGCGGGTTCGAGCCCGCCGAGCTGCTGGACCTGGCCCGGCACGTGGGGCGGCTGGTGCTGTTCGCCGCCCCTACCATGGTCAAGCGCCTGGTGGACCATGTGGAGGCCGGGGACGGCACGGCCGATGCCTCTGGCTTCAAGACCATCGTCTACGGCGGCGGTCCGATGTACGTGGACGACCTGCAGCGCGCCCTGGCCACGCTCGGGCCCTGCCTGGTGCAGATCTACGGCCAGGGCGAGAGCCCCATGACCATCACCGCCCTGGCGCGCGAACACCTGCGGGACCGGGCGCACCCGCGCTGGCTGCAGCGCATCGCCTCGGTGGGCGTGGCCCAGTCGCTGGTGGAGGTGTGCGTGGTGGACGCCGCCGGCGCGCCGCTGCCCGTGGGCGAGGTCGGCGAGGTGGTGGTGCGCGGCGAAACCGTGATGCCCGGCTACTGGAACAACCCCGAGGCCAGCGCGCAGGCGCTGCAGGGCGGCTGGCTGCACACCGGCGACACGGGCTGCCTGGACGCGGACGGTTTCCTCACGCTCAAGGACCGCTCCAAGGACCTGGTCATCTCCGGCGGCTCCAACATCTACCCGCGCGAGGTGGAGGAGGTGCTGCTGGCGCACCCCGCCGTCTCCGAGGTGGCCGTGATCGGCCAGCCCGACGCCGAATGGGGCGAGGTGCCCGTGGCCTTCGTCGTCGCCCGCGCAGGCGCGGCGCCCGACAGCGCCGCCCTCGACGCCTGGTGCCTGGCGCAGATGGCCCGCTTCAAGCGCCCGCGCCACTACCACTGGGTGGCGGCGCTGCCCAAGAACAGCTACGGCAAGGTGCTCAAGACCGCGCTGCGCGCCGGGCTGGCGGACGCGCAGGATTCCAGGTGATGCAGATCGTGGCGATGGCGGGGCTGAGCTTCCCCACCGTGCGGCGCACCCTTGACCTATTCGAGCAGGGAGGCTGAGCCGCCATTAGGCCCGGCGGACGTGGGGGCTCAGCGCCATGAAGCAGTCGAGTTGTTTTACCTGCCCAGCGACAGAATCCCGAGGAGAAGCCCAATGCGGAAATCCAGCGCGAGATGGGCAAGCGCGTTCCGATCAGAACCAAGGCCCGTTTGCGTGAAGCTGCCAACGAACACATGTCGACGCTCATGGCGCCCCGCGGCGCGTCACGAGCCACTTCCAAGATCGCCGTGTTCGGTATGCCGCTTAAAACTTCATGGGGCCGAATCAATATATAGGGATAATTTTGGCTGCTCCTGAATTTCACACGTGCCATCTCGTGAGAAACGTCGGTCAAATCCACAATCGCCGGATCGGTCAATCCATGCCAGCAGCGCGTCTTCCCGCATCTTATTTCGGCATGATCCTTGGACTTGCGGGCATGGGGCAGGCGTGGCGAGCCGCAGCCGTTCTATGGAAGGTGCCGGAACAAATCGGCGAAGGCGTACTGCTATTGGCCACGCTGATCTGGGCAGCTCTGCTGATGACCTATCTGAGCCAGGCATTGCGGCATCCCCAGGCCGTGCGAGCCGAAGCCGGGCATCCAGTGCAAGGCAGCACGCCCGCCCTCATGGCCATCGCCACCATGCTCATCGCCATGGCGGTGTTGCCGTATTCGCGCACCGCCGCCGAGTGCCTGGCCGCTGTTGCCCTGGCGGGGCACCTGTTTTTTTCGCTGTGGCATACGGGCACGGTGTGGCGCGGCGGGCGCAGCCACCAAGACACGGTACCCACAGCGTATCTGCCGACGGTGGCGGGCAATTTCACGAGTGCTGCCCTGCTGGGCGCACTCGGGCTGGCGTCGTGGGGATGGCTCTTCCTCGGGACGGGAGTGTTCTCGTGGCTTGCGCTCGAATCGCTCATGATCCATCGCATGCTCGGCCCCGAACCCCTGCCTGCGCCGCAGCGTCCGCTGGTTGGCATTCAGTTCGCTCCGCCCGTGGTGTGCGGTATGGCCTGCCTGATGCTGTTGCCGGGCTCCCACGAACCCTGGCTGTTGATGCTATGGGGCTACGGGCTGTTCCAGCTGTTGCTGGGTCTGCGGATGCGGGTCTGGCTGGGCGAGCAGCCGTTCGCGATGTCCTACTGGTCGTATACCTTTGGTATCGCGGCCACCACGATCTGTGCACTGAAGCTCGCCATCAACGGGGTCGACTCAGCGCGTGTCCTGGCTCTCCCCATTTTCGTGTGCGCCAACGCCTTCATCGGCTACCTCACGATCAAGACGGCCGCACTCGTCGTGAACGGGCGATTTCTGCGCTGAGCGAGGATGGCCAGTTTGGTCGTCAGTCCCCCGCGTCACTGCCGAAGTTTCGCCTGCCAGTCTTTCAACGCCGGAACGGGTGAGATGTGGTTGAACACCCGCTGCGAAATCTGGTGGTTATGGGTCTTGACGTAGTTCAGTTCGTTGTGCGGCCCGCCACACGGCCGCGCGCGCCTTGCCTGGCAGCTCCAGGCGGCGGCGCAGGGCCATGCCTGACAGGTTCCTAACCAAATCAGGCTCCAGCGCTTGTCTAGAAAACGCTGACAGCTTCTCTTTCAATAGCACCTGTCCCAGCCGGGACATCCACCGTGGCGCCTGGCCTTATTATTTCGCACGCGAAATAAATAACCCGTGCCATGGCCCACCCACCCCGTCTCGTGTACCTGCTGGGCAGCGCCCAGCGCCGCCTGCAGCAATGGATCGCCGTGCAGCAGGAGCGCGCCGCGCTGTCGGGCGCCCGCCCGCCCACCCCGGCGCAGGCCGGCGTGCTGTTCGTGCTCGCGCGCAGCGACGGCGTGGCCATGGGCCAACTGGCCGAGGCGCTGGACCTGGCGCCCTCGGCCGCCTCGGGCCTGGCGCAGCGCATGGAGGCGCTGGGCTGGGTGGCACGCCGCCCCAGCCCGCACGACGCCCGCACGCTGCAGCTGTGGCTGCTGCCCGCAGGCCAGGCGCAACTGCCCGGCCTGCGCACCGCCACGCAATGCATCAACCAGCGCCTGACCGCAGGCTTCACCGACGCCGAGCTGCACACCGTGGCGCGCTGGCTGGAGCATGTGCAAACCCTCGGAGCCCCCCATGACTGACATCCCCGCCACCACGGCCCGCGCCGCCGCCCAGCCCGCGCCCGAGCCGGTGGACATTCCCTGCGCCGACGGCGTGCGCCTGCGCGGCCACTTCTTCCACGCGGCCCCGGGCGCAGCCGCGCGGCCGCTGCCGGTGCTCCTGTCCCCGGCCACGGGTGTGCGCCAGCAGTTCTACTGGCACTTCGCCGACTGGCTGGCGCGCGAGGGCTACGACGTGCTGGTGTTCGACTACCGGGGCATCGGCCAGTCGCTGCACGGACCGCTGGCGCGGTGCGACGCCCGGCTCGTGGACTGGGGCCAGCGCGACCAGGTGGCGGCGCTGCAGTGGCTGCTGGCGCGCTGCCAGGCCGCGCAGGCCATCCTGGTGGGCCACAGCGCGGGCGGGCAGATGCTGGGCCTGCTGCCCAACCACGCGCAGGTGGCGCGCCTGGTGGGCGTGGCGGCCTCCAGCGGCTGGTTCGGCGGCATGCGCCTGGCCTTCGCGCTCAAGGCCCGGCTGGGCCTGCGCGTGCTGATGCCGCTGGCCTCGCGCTGGCTGGGCTACGCGCCCACCTCGCGCATCGGCCTGGGCGAGAACCTGCCCGCCGCCGTGGCGCGCCAGTGGGGCCAGTGGTGCGCCGCGGGCGGCTACGCCACCAACGCCGTGCGCGGCCAGCCGGCGCAGGACTTTCACGCCCAGGTGCGCACCCCCGTCACCGTGCTCTACGCCACCGACGACGACCTCGTCACCCCGGCCACGGTGCAGGACCTGCTGCGCACCTGGCCCGCCGCCCCGCGCAGCAGCCTGGCCGTGCGCCCCGCCGACCACGGGCTGCGCGCCATCGGGCACATCCACTGGTTCCGCCCGTCGCACCAGGCGCTGTGGCCGCTGATCGGCGCGGCGATGCAGGGGTGAGCGTGAGACGCATGCGGGCACGGAAATAGGAGAAAAAACAGCCTCCAGCGCCCGCCCACAAAGCGCAAGCAGCTCTCAAAAGAAGAGCAACCATACCCCCAGCGGCCGCAGTGTCACAAGCCTGCACACCACTGGCCCAATCTGGAACACCCGGCGCCATGGCCTGCAACACCGCACCCCGTGCCGCGCCCTTTTTCGGCGCCTGCCCCCTGTGCGCCAGGGCTGGCACGAAGCTTGATTACTCCTTGCCCAGCCAGCCCCACCGGCCCCGGCACCACCCTCAAGGAGACTTCCATGGACATGTTTGAACTCAAGCGCTTCAACCTCGACATCGCCTACCCCTACAAGCAGCAGTACGACAACTTCATCGGCGGCAAGTGGGTCGCGCCGCTGGCGGGGCGCTATTTCGACAACGTCTCGCCCATTACCGGCAAGGCGTTCTGCAAGGTGGCCCAGTCCGACGCCAACGACGTGAACCTGGCCCTGGACGCCGCCCATGCCGCGCAGGACAAGTGGGCCCACACCTCGGTGACGGAGCGCGCCAACATCCTGCTGAAGATCGCCGACCGCATGGAGCAGAACCTGGAGTTGCTGGCGATTGCCGAGACCATCGACAACGGCAAGCCGCTGCGCGAGACCATGGCGGCCGACATTCCGCTGGCCATCGACCACTTCCGCTACTTCGCGGGCTGCATCCGCGCGCAGGAAGGCGGCATCTCCGAGATCGACGCCAGCACCGTGGCCTACCACTTCCACGAGCCCATCGGCGTGGTCGGGCAGATCATTCCGTGGAACTTCCCGCTGCTCATGGCTTCGTGGAAGCTGCCGCCCGCGCTGGCCGCCGGCTGCTGCGTGGTGATGAAGCCGGCCGAGCAGACGCCCGCCTCGATCATGGTGCTGATGGAGCTGATCGCCGACCTGCTGCCGCCCGGCGTGGTCAACGTGGTCAACGGCTTCGGCAAGGAAGCGGGCGAGGCGCTGGCGACGAGCAAGCGCATCACGAAGATCGCCTTCACCGGCTCCACGGCCGTGGGCCAGCGCATCCTGCACGCCGCCGCCGACAACCTGATTCCCTCGACGGTGGAGCTGGGCGGCAAGAGCCCCAACATCTTCTTCGCCGACGTGATGGAGCAGGACGACGAGTTCCTCGACAAGGTGATGGAGGGCTTCTCGATGTTCGCGCTGAACCAGGGCGAGGTCTGCACCTGCCCGTCGCGCATCCTGATCCAGGAATCGATCTATGACCGCTTCATCGAGCGCGCCGTCAAGCGCGTGCAGTCGATGAAGCAGGGCCACCCGCTGGACAAGACCACCATGGTCGGCGCGCAGGTGTCGCAGGCGCAGCTCGAACGCATCCTGGGCTACATCGACGTGGGCCGCCAGGAGGGCGCGCAGTGCCTCACGGGCGGCGAGCGCAACCGCCAGGGCGGGGACATCGACGACGGCTTCTTCATCAAGCCCACGCTGCTGTTCGGCCAGAACGACATGCGCGTGTTCCAGGAGGAAATCTTCGGCCCCGTGGCCTCGGTCACCACCTTCAAGACGATGGAGGACGCCATCCGCATCGCCAACGACAGCGAGTACGGCCTGGGCGCCGGCGTGTGGAGCCGCAACGGCACCACGGCCTACCAGATGGGCCGTGCCGTCAAGGCCGGGCGCGTGTGGACCAACTGCTACCACCTGTACCCCGCGCACGCGGCCTTCGGCGGCTACAAGAAGTCGGGCATCGGGCGCGAGAACCACAAGTCGGCGCTGTCCAACTACCAGCAGACCAAGAACCTGCTGGTGAGCTACAGCCCCAAGGCGCTGGGCTTCTTCTAAGCCCCCGCCCGGCCCGCGCAGCCGGGCCGGATGCCTGCACAGGGCGCGGCCTGGCCGCGCCCTGCCTTCCCCTACGCCCACTTCCTTTTTCTCGTGCAAGGAGCCTCCATGCATGCCGTCCCCCTGATGTCGTTCGCAGCCTGCGGCGGCCTGCTGGCCCTGGCCCAGGCGGCGCAGGCACAGGTGCAGGTGCAGGCTCCGGCCCTGCCCGATGTCACCGTGCGCAGCACCCTGGTGCAATCGCCGCTGGACTACGCCCCGGCCTCGGTCACCCTGGTCGATGGCGACCGGCTGCGCGACCGCCAGTGGCAGGTCAACCTCTCGGAAGCGCTGTCCGCCACGCCCGGGCTGCTGCTGCAGAACCGCCAGAACTACGCGCAGGACCTGCAGCTGTCGATTCGCGGCCACGGCGCGCGCTCCATGTTCGGCGTGCGCGGCGTGCAGATCCTGGTGGACGGCATCCCCTCCACCATGCCCGACGGCCAGGGCCAGGCCAACAACATCGACCTGCAATCGGTCGAGCGCATCGAGGTGCTGCGCGGGCCCTACTCCACGCTGTACGGCAACGCCTCGGGCGGCGTCATCAACGCCTACACCGCGCGCGGCGAGGGCAGCCCGCGCATCGACGGCAGCTTCGCCATGGGCAGCAACGGGCAGAAGCGCCTGGGCCTCAAGGCGCAGGGCGAGCGCCAGGGCGTGGGCTACGTGCTCAGCGCCAGCCGCTTCCTGACCGATGGCTACCGCCCGCAAAGCGCCGCCGACAAGAACCTGTTCAACGCCCGCCTGGACACCGACCCCGGCCCGGACAGCCACCTGATGCTGGTGGCCAACCACGTGGAAGTCACCGCGCAGGACCCCGGCGGCGCCACACCCGCCGAGTGGGCCGCCAACCCGCGCTTCGTCGCCAAGGGGCCGCTGGACTTCAACATGCGCAAGAGCATGCGCCAGGCCCAGGCCGGGCTGGGCTACGACGTGCGCGTGGACGGCAGCAATGCGCTGCGCCTCATGGTCTATGCCGGGCAGCGCCGCATCACCCAGTACCAGTCCACCCCGGTGGCGTCGCAAACCCCGCCCACCAGCGCCGGCGGCGTGATCGACATGGCGCGCGACTACGGCGGCATGGACCTGCGCTGGGCCCACGACACCCAGGCAGGCGGCCGTCCCCTGAGCCTGGTGCTGGGCCTGTCCGCCAACGTGGTCAAGGAAGACCGCCAGGGCTACAACAACTTCCTGGGCAGCCAGCTCGGCGTGAAAGGCGCGCTGCGCCGCAACGAACGCAACACCCTCGGCAACGCCGACCCCTACCTGCAGGCGAGCTGGGCCTTCGCGCCGCAGTGGAAGCTCGACGCCGGGCTGCGCTGGAGCAACGTGAAGGTGGACTCCGACGACCGCTACGTCACCCCCACCAACGGCAACGACAGCGGCGACACGCGCTTTCGCCGCTGGCTGCCCATGCTGTCGGTGCAGCGCGCGCTGGACGAACGCACCCACGTCTATGCCTCGGCCGGCGGCGGCATGGAAACGCCCACGTTCAACGAGCTGTCCTACCGCCCCGGCGGCCTGCCGGGCCTGAACTTCGGCCTGCAGGCAGCCACCTCCACCAGCCTGGAGCTGGGCCTGCGCCAGCGCCTGGCGGGCGAGCTGCTGCGCGGCCAGTGGTCGGCGGCGCTGTTCCATACCGATACGGACAACGAAATCGTCGCCGCCGACAACACCGGCGGGCGCGCCACCTACCGCAACGCCGGGCGCACGCGGCGCCAGGGCGTGGAGCTGGGCGCGAACCTGCAGCTGGCGCGCCAGTGGCAGTTGAACGCGGCGCTCACCGTGCTCGACGCCACGTTGCGCGACGGCTTTTGCGACAGCAAGGGCGGCTGCATCGCCGCGGGCAAGCGCATCGCCGGCACGGCCCGCACCCAGGCCGCGCTCGGGCTCGACTGGCGCCCCCACGCCGACTGGCGCGTGGGCGCGGACTGGCGCCACGTCGGCACCATCGCCGCCAACGACAGCAACAGCGTCGAAGCCCCGGGCTATGGCGTGCTGGGCCTGAGCGCGGGCTACACCCGGCAATGGGGGCCCTGGAAGCTCGATGTCTTCGCGCGCATCGACAACCTGGCGGACAAGCAGTACGTGGGCTCGGTCATCGTCAATGAGAGCAACGGCCGCTACTACGAGGCTGCACCGGGGCGGCAGTGGATGGCGGGCCTGAGCGCCTCCTACCAGTTCTGACCATGGCGCCCGCCGAAGACCTGCGCGCCCTCCAGCCCTGGCTGGAGGCCCAGCCGTTCTTCCTGCTGGGCTCGGCCAACGCGGCGGGCGACTGCGACTGCTCGTACCGCGGGCGCCAGACCGAGGGCGGTGCCGAGCCGCTGCTGCGCGTGGAGGACGGCACGCGGCTGGTCTTTCCGGACTACCCGGGCAACAACCTGTTCAACACCATCGGCAACCTGCTGGAACACCCCGCGCTGGCCCTGCTGTTCGTCGATTTCGCGCGGCAGTCCACCGTGCTGGTGCAGGGGCGCGCGGCGCTGGCCGGGCCCGACCCGGACTGGCCCACGGCGCCGCGCACCATCGCCGTGGCGGACTGCCGCGTGCTGCGCGCGCCGGTGGCCGGGCTGCCGCACCTGGTTATCGCTTGACCTGCATGCAAGGAGCCGCCATGCGCATCGTCCTCGAAGACCCCGACGGCCCCGGCATCTTCCATGCGGGCGAACGCGCGGCGCACGCGCGCTTCGGCGTGCAGGCGCTGGCGCGCGAGATGCAGGGCACGGTGGCCAGCCACCTGAGCGCGGGCAACGCCCGCTTCATGGCCAGCCAGCCGTTCTTCTTCGCCAGCGTGCGCGAGCCCGGCGGCGCCGTCTTCACGCAGATGCTGGCCTGCGTGGCGACGGCCCAGGGCACCTACCCGCTGGTGGCGTTCGGCGACGCGCAGACCTTCTACTTCCTGCTCGGCGAGGCGGCCGGCGCCAGGCTCTGGCAGGCCGTGGCGCAGGGCGACGGCAAGGCAGGCATGGTGTTCGTGGACTTCGCGCGCCGCGCGCGCCTGCGCGTCAACGGCACGCTGCGGCTGGCGGCGCCAGGTGCGCTGCCGGGCTTCGCGTGCCCCGTGGGCCATCGCCTGGTGGAGGCACGCGTGGAGCAGGCCTATGCCAACTGCCAGGCCCGCATCGTGCGCCTCAAGGCCGCCTGAGGCCGCCGCGACAGCGGCACACTTTTTGCTGCAAATAACCCTTGCGCAGCCTGCAGGTTGTCAAACACCGGTACCGTTCGGACAATCCCCGGAGCAGACGACCACGCCCCTGCGCACGCAGGCCGTGCGCCAGGGACCATAAAGAAGATGGAAACACGTATTTCCATACCCAGGAGACTTTCATGGGCACCATGCCGACCCGGCCATCCGACATGGCCGTGCAGACACCGCCGCCGCCACCGGACGCCATCGCCGTCATCGACGAGGCAAACCAGCGCTCGCTCGCGTTTGGCGTCTCCACCGATGACGAGCCCGACTTCACCAGCCTCGGCATCGGCCACCTGAAGGACTCCCTGGAGGAGAACCGTTTCCTGTTCCAGCATGCCGTGCCGGTGATGGAAACGCTGCGCGGGCAAATCGCCAACACCCACAGCATGGTGCTGCTGACCTCGGCCCAGGGCATGGTGCTGCACTCCATGGGCGACAGCGATTTCCTGGAAAAGGCCAGCGAGGTGGCGCTGGTGCCCGGCATGGACTGGAGCGAGAAGACCAAGGGCACGAACGCCATCGGCACGGCCCTCACGGCGCAACAGGCCATCACCGTGCATGGCGACCAGCATTTCATGCGCACCAACCATGCGCTGACCTGCTCGTGCGCGCCCATCCTCGACCCCTACGGGGAGATCGTCGGCGCGCTGGACGTGACGGGCGACCACCGCAGCTACCACCAGCACACGCTGGCGCTGGTGCGCATGTCGGCGCAGATGATCGAGAACCACATGTTCGCGAGCAGCTTCCCGAAAGCGGTGCGCCTGCATTTCCACGCGCGCCCCGAATTCCTGGGCACGCTGGTCGAGGGCATCGCCGCCTTCACGCCCGAAGGGCGCTTTCTCTCGGCCAACCGCAGCGCGCAGTTCCAGCTCGGCATGTCGTTCGGCGCGCTGCAGGCGCACACCTTCTCGTCGCTGTTCAACCTGCCGATGTCGGCGCTGTTCGAGCTGTTTGCCGGCAGCGCCGCCACGCCGCACCAGCTGTGCCTGCACAACGGCGTGTCCGTCTGGTGCCGCACCGAGGTCAAGCCTGCCAGCCCCTGGGCCACGCCCATCGTCTCGCCCCTGGCCGAGGCCGGCACGCCGCCAGTGCGCATCGCCCCGGTGCCCAAGGGGCAACTGTCGTCGCTGCAGTACCTCGACACGGGCGATGCGCAGCTGTCGGCCATCATCGCCAAGCTGCGCAAGGTGGTGGACCGCGACATTCCCGTGATGATCCTGGGCGAGACTGGCACGGGCAAGGACCTGCTGGCGCAGGCCATGCACAACGACTCGGTGCGCGCACGCCAGCCCTTCGTGGCCGTCAACTGCGCCTCGATCCCCGACACGCTGATCGAGGCCGAGCTGTTCGGCTACGAGGAAGGGGCCTTCACCGGCGCGCGCAAGAAAGGCGCGTCCGGCAAGATCCTGCAGGCCCACGGCGGCACGCTGTTCCTCGACGAGATCGGCGACATGCCCAAGCACCTGCAGGCGCGGCTGCTGCGCGTGCTGCAGGAGCGCAAGGTGAGCCCCCTGGGCGCGGGCAAGGAGGTGGAGGTGGATGTGACCGTCATCAGCGCCACGCACAAGAACCTCAAGGAGCTGATCGCGCGCGGCGACTTCCGCGAAGACCTGTACTACCGCCTCAACGGCCTGGTCGTGCGCCTGCCCGCGCTGCGCGAGCGCAGCGATTTCGGGGCCGTGGTGAAGAAGGTGCTTCATGCGCTCGAAGGCAACGCGCACATCGCCATCGCCCCGCAGGTGATGGAACTGCTGCAGGCCTACCACTGGCCGGGCAACGTGCGCCAGCTGCACAACCTGCTGCGCACGGCCTGCGTGATGGTGGACGAGGACTGCACCATCCGCCTGGAGCATCTGCCCGACGATTTCCTCGACGAGCTGCGCGCGCCCATGCACCCCCTGGCCATGCCGCTGCCCGCGCCGGAGCTGCCCCTGGTGCCCAGCGTGGGCGCGCCGGCGCTGTGCGCCGACGACCTGGGCGAGGACGGTCACAGCCTGCACGACGTGACCCTCAACGCCATGGCACAGATGTTGCGGCTGCACAAGGGCAATGTGTCGGCAGCGGCCAAGGCGCTGGGCGTTTCGCGCAACACCATCTACCGCAAGAAGAACCTGCTGCCGCCCGACCTGCTCGATTGATGGCCCCGTACATGGGCCGCCCAGGAGGTTTCCCATGCCGCAGCCCCGCTACGACCGTTTTTCCGTTTTCCTGCACTGGCTCATGGCCGTGCTGATCGTGGGGCAGATCGCCCTGGGCCTGTGGATGACCGGACTGCCCAAGGACGGCAGCGGCCTGCGCGCGGCGTGGTTCAACGTGCACAAGTCATGGGGCATGGTGCTGTGCCTGCTCATCGCCGTGCGCCTGGCCTGGGCGCTGCTGCGCCCGCGCGTGGCGCCGCCGCCCGGGGCCCGTGCCCTGCAGGCGCTGGCCGCGGGCGCCCACCGGCTGCTGTACGCGCTGATGCTGGTGCTGCCCTGGTCGGGGTTCTTCGGCTCGGTGTTTTCCGGCTACCCCATCCGCTTCTTCGGCATGCCGCTGCCCAAGATGGCCAGCCGCTGGGACGGCGCCAAGGAGCTGTTCAGCAACGTGCACCAGTGGGCCGCCGCCGCGCTGGTGCTGCTCGTGGCCCTGCATGTGCTGGCCTTCCTGTACCACCAGTTCATCGTGAAGGACGCCCTGCTGCAGCGCATGCGCTGGCCGCGGCGCTGTGCGCGCAACACCTGTTCCACAGTGCAACACTTTTCGTGACACCTGCGCGGCACGTGTTCCATGCGCCGCGACACCACCGGAGAATCAACCATGGCAAAACGCCGCAATGTGCTGCTGGCGGGCTTGTGGGGCATGGCGGCCCACGCCGCGCGCGCTGCCACGCAAGACCCCGCGGGGAGCGACCCGCTGGGCTCGCCGCAATGGCCGGACCTGCGCCGGAAATACACCCAGGACGCCCCCTTGCGCTTCACCGACGCGGTGCTGGTGCGCACGCCCGCGTTCGCCGACGACGCGCTCAACGTGCCGCTGCAGATCGACGCCCGGGCGCTGCAGGCAGTCGGCGGAGGCATCGCGCGCATGCTCGTCATCGCCGACCGCAACCCGATCCGCGAAGTCCTGGCGTTCGAGCCGCTGCAGGCCCTGCCCCTGCTGGCGCTGCGCATCCGGCTGGAGCAGGCCTCGCCGGTGCGCTGCCTGGTGCAGACGCGCGACGGGCATTGGCACGCGGGCGGGGCCATGGCGCAGGCCGCGGGCGGCGGGTGCACGGTGCCCGGCGTGACGCGCGCCGACGGTTCGTGGAGCAAGACGCTGAACCAGGTGCACGCGCGCTTCTTCGGCAACCTCGCCGACGGCACACGGCGCCTGCGCGTGCAGATCATGCACCCCATGGACACCGGCCTGGTGGCCGGCGTGCCCGCGCTGTACATCGAGCGGCTCGAACTGCAGGACGCTGCGCAGCAGCCCTGGTGGCGCATGCAATTGCACGAGCCGGTGTCGGAAAACCCCCTGCTCACCGTCGAGATGCCGCTGCAAGGGCCGAAGGCGTTCCGCCTGCTCGGCCAGGACAACAACGGCAACCGCATCGATGCCGAGGTGCGGGCATGAAGACACTGAATACCCTTTTCATCGCGCTGGCCTGCTGCATGCCTGCCATGGCGCAGCCCACGGGGACGGCGCCCGACACCGCCCGCCTGGACTACCGCCTGCAGCCGCGCCAGATCGCCCCCGGCACCTGGGTGATCGAAGGCGCGGTGGCCGACTTCCTGCCCGCCAACGGCTGCAACATCATCAACACCGCGTTCATCGCCACGGGCGATGGCGTCATCGTCATCAACACCGGACCCTCGCGCCTGTATGGCGAGCAGCAGCGCCGCGCCATAGCCGCCACCCTTGCCGCCGTCACGCCGCAGCCGGTGCGCAGGGTGCTCAACCTCAACCTGCACCCCGACTATTTCTTCGGCAACCAGGCGTGGGACGGCGTGCCGACGCAGGCCCTGGCCGGCAGCATCGCCGGCATGCAGGCCGAGGGCGAGAGCTATGCAGACAACCTGTACCGCCTGTGCGGCGGCTGGATGCGGGGCACGCAAGCCACCCCGGCGCGCCAGGCGCTGGAGCCCGGCAGCTTCACGCTGGGCAATCACCGCCTGGAGCTGCGCCGCCTGCAGGGCCACACCGGGGATGACCTGGTGCTGCTCGACCACAGCACCGGCGTGCTGTTCGCCGGCGGCCTGGTGTTCGCCGAACGCGTGCCGACCACGCCGCACGCCGATCCGGCGCAATGGCTGCACACCCTGGACCTGCTCGCGCAATGGCAGCGCCAGGGGCAATTCAAGCAGCTCGTGCCCAGCCACGGGCCGGTGGACCAGGGGCTGCAAGGCATCGCCCAGACGCGCGACTGGCTGCGCTGGCTGACGGGCTGGATGCAGGACAGCGCGCAGCAGGGGCTGGACCTGAGCGAGCTGCTGCGCATGCCCGTGCCCGAACGGTTCGCCGGCTGGGCCGCGCAGCCCGCCGAACTGCACCGCAGCCTGGCGCAGTGGTACCCAGCCTACGAGCGGCGGGCGCTGCAGCCGGCGGCGCCGTGAAGCGATTGCTCCTTATTCAATAGCTGCTAGCGCTTGCTGGACGGGCGCTGGCAGCCATTTTTGCTTGTCATCGCAATCACTTCACGGAGTTCCGCCGGTCCTCCAGGTACGTGCGGATCGACCAGATCGCCTCCTGCGTCAAGGTGCCCTCGAACGGCGGCATGTACACCCGCCCGTCGCGCGTGCGGCCGCGGCGCACCGTGCCGGCGTAGTAGTCGTCCATCTCCTGGTAGCACACCTTGGCCTTGGCGGCGTCGGCGTAGCCGGCGCATTCCTCGTCGAACTTGCGCAGGTCGGGCGCGATGCCGCCGGAGATGGCCTCCAGCCCATGGCAGCGCGCGCAGTTCTGGTTGTAGGCCGAGCTGCCGATGCGCAGCGCCTCCTTGTGCCCCTCGCCGCTGCTGTACGGGTTGGACTCGCGCCATTTCGTGCCGAGCTGGGGCAGGGTGCTGGTGTCCACGGCCTGGGGCACCACGTCGCCGTGCGCCAGGGCGGCGGTGGCGCCGCAGGCCAGCGCCAGGGCCAGCAGGCCGCGCCGTGCCGGTACGAAGAAAGATTGCTGCATGGGTTGTCTCCTGATTATGGAAAAGGGATGAACCCGCTTGCGCAATTTGCATGCCACCGCGCATGTGCCCTGGCACGGCGCCGCGCGCTGTCCCAGTTTGCGCCAGGGCGTGCCCGGCTGCTCCTGAAATGAACAGCCGGGCGGCGCGCTGCGCTCCACATTTGAACGCAAGACGCGGCAAACCCCGGCGTACTGCTGCCAAAACCTTCTTGGCACGCCTCTTGCCTCATTGCTGGCGTGATTCATCCACCACAACACAAGGAGACAACCACCATGTCCTCACCGGTATCCAAGCACCTGCGCCTGGGCAGCCTGGCCGCAGCCGCCGCCCTGGCGCTGACGGCCCAGGCCGCCAACGTCAAGCCCGTCACCTGGGAAGAAATCGCCAACGACCACAAGAGCACGGCGGACGTGCTGACCTACGGCCTGGGCCTGACGGCGCAGCGCTACAGCCCGGCCAAGACCCTGACCACCAAGAACGTCGCCGGCCTGGTGCCGGTGTGGAGCTACTCCTTCGGCGGCGAGAAGCAGCGCGGCCAGGAGGCGCAGGCGCTGATCCACGACGGCGTGATCTACGTCACCGCCTCGTACTCGCGCTTCGTGGCGCTGGACGCGCGCAGCGGCAAGCGCCTGTGGACCTACGAGCACCGCCTGCCCGAGGACATCCGCCCCTGCTGCGACGTGGTCAACCGCGGCCCCGCCATCTATGGCGACAAGGTGTACTTCGGCACGCTGGACGCGCGCATCGTGGCGCTGGACCGCGCCACCGGCAAGGTGGTCTGGAACGAGAAGTTCGGCGACCACAAGGTGGGCTACACCATGACCGGCGCGCCCTTCATCATCAAGGATCAGAAGACCGGCAAGGTGCTGCTGGTGCACGGCTCCTCGGGCGACGAATTCGGCGTGGTCGGCTACCTGTATGCGCGCGACCCCGACACCGGCAAGGAAGTCTGGGCCCGCCCCCTGGTCGAAGGCCACGTGGGCCGCCTGAACGGCCAGCCCAGCACGCCCACGGGCGACCCCAAGGCGCCGAGCTGGCCCAACGACCCGAACAGCCCCACCGGCAAGGCCGAGGCCTGGAGCCAGGGCGGCGGCGCGCCGTGGCAGACGCCGTCGTTCGACGTGGAGACCAATACCATCGTCGTCGGCACCGGCAACCCCGCGCCCTGGAACACCTGGAAGCGCACCGCCAAGGGCGACGACCCGCGCAACTGGCCCAGCCTCTACACCTCGGGCCAGGCCTACATCGACCCGACGACCGGCGACCTCAAGGGCTTCTTCTCGCACACGCCCAACGACGCCTGGGACTTCTCGGGCAACAACTCGGTGCTGCTGTTCGATTACAAGGACCAGAAGACCGGCAAGACCGTCAAGGCCTCGGCCCACGCCGACCGCAACGGCTTCTTCTTCGTGACCGACCGCGAGAAGCTCGCCAAGAGCGACACCGGCCACCCCTGGAAGCAGGCCGCCATCATCAACGCCTGGCCGTTCGTCGATGGCATCACCTGGGCCAAGGGGTTCGACCTCAAGACCGGCCTGCCGATCGAGAACAACAACCGCCCGCCCGAGCCCAAGGAGGGCGAGGAAAAGGGCGAGAGCATCTTCGTCTCGCCGCCGTTCCTCGGCGGCACCAACTGGATGCCGATGAGCTACAGCCCCGACACGGGCCTGTTCTACATCCCGGCCAACCACTGGGCCATGGACTACTGGTCCGAGCACATCACCTACAAGCCCGGCGCGGCCTACCTGGGCCAGGGCTTCCGCATCAAGAAGCTGCATGACGACCACGTGGGCACGCTGCGCGCCATCAACCCGCAGACCGGCAAGATCGAGTGGGAGCACAAGGAGCAGTTCCCGCTGTGGGCGGGCACGCTCACCACGGCCGGCGGCCTGCTCATCACCGGCACGTCCGACGGCTACGTGAAGGCCTTCGACGCCAAGAACGGCAAGGAGCTGTGGAAGTTCCAGACCGGCTCGGGCGTGGTCTCGGTGCCCGTGACCTGGGAGATGGACGGCGAGCAGTACGTGGCCATCCAGTCCGGCTATGGCGGCGCCGTGCCGCTGTGGGGCGGCGACATGGCCGAGCTGACCAAGCAGGTCTCGCAGGGCGGCTCCATGTGGGTGTTCAAGCTGCCCAAGGCGCAGAAGATGGCAGCCCAATAAGCTGCCGCCCCGCTCCCCTTCCTGCCCGCCCAGCGGCAGGAGGGGGGTTCACGAACCTCTCTCGCAGCCGCCCCCTCACCATGAAGAACCTTCTCACCCGCTTCACCCTGGCAGGGGTGGCCTGCCTGGCCTGGGCCGGCAGCGCGCCGGCGCAGCCCGCCGCGCCGGACGAACCCCTGGTCGTCAACGGCTGCCCCATCTGGCCCTACACGCGCTGCCCCGGCGCCGACCTGCGCCACGCCAGCCTGGTGGGCGCGAACCTGGTCGGTGCCGACCTGCGCGGCGCCGACCTGACGCGCGCCGACCTGCGCGGCGCCAACCTCTCGGCGGCCGACCTGGAAGGCGCCAACCTCACCGGCGCGCGCCTGTCCAAGGCCTCGGCGGCCAATGCCGACTTCAAGAACGCCCGCTTCATCGGCACCGACCTGGAGAGCGCGCGCCTGATGCGCTCGGACTTCTCCGGCGCCGTGTTCGACGGCGCCAGCCTGGAGATGGCGCGCCTGAACCACGCCTGGTTCGTCGGCACGCGCTTCATCGCCAGCGACCTGCAGGAGACCAAGTTCGTCGCCACCAACCTGACGGACGCCGTGTTCGAAGGCAACCACGTGCTCTACACCCTGGTGTCCGAGTCCCAGCTGCAAGGCTGCAAGGGCTGCCGCGCCGATTGGAGATAAGCCATGCCCCACCCCGCTTTCCTGACACCCGCCGCGTGGCTGCTCGGCATGGGCCTGGCTCTGAACGCACAGGCCATCGAGCGCGTCGCCCCGCAGGTCGATACCTCGGCGCTGCCCGCGCAGGCCCGCACCTGGGCCGAGCCCAACCCCCTGCGCGGCGACGCGCAGGCCATCGCCATCGGGCAGGCCGCCTTCAACCAGAGCTGCGCCAAGTGCCATGGCGAGAACGCCAACGGCGCGCGCTCTCCTGCGCCGGACTTGCGGCGCCTGGGCACGCGCTGCAAGCGCATCGCCGACGACGCCCTGCGCCAGCGCTGCCTGGGCGATGCCGATGCGTTCTTCATCAAATCGGTGCGCTACGGCAAGCAGAAGTTCGGCATCGTCCACATGCCGCCCTGGGAAGGCGTGGTCAGCCCGGAGCTGGCCTGGGCGCTGCGCAGCTACGTGGAAAACGTGCCTTTGAAGTAAAAACAACCCCAAACCCTTATGCAGCAAGCGCCAGCAGCTATAAAAAATAAAGCATCGGCACCGGCGGGACACCACCGGGGAGGCCCGCCATGAACTTCGACGCCGCCCTGCACGCGCCCGCGCTGCCCCACCTCTCGCGCCGCCTGCGCCTGCAGTACGAGAGTGCGCAAACGCGCTGGGTGCTGCGCGACCCCGAAGGCACCGTGCAGCTCAACGACAGCGCCGCCGAGATCCTGCGCCGCTGCGACGGGCGCCACACCGTGGCCGACATCGTCAGCGAACTCGAAGCGCTGTTCGACACCCAGGGCATCGCCCCCCAGGTGCGCGCGCTGATCGCCGAGGGCACGCGCCGTGGCTGGCTCGACTGACGGCCCGCGCTGGCTCGCCGCCTGCGCCCTGCTGTGGCTGCAGCCCGGCGCCGCCCAGACCTTGCCCCCCGTGAGCGCGCAGGACACGGCGCTGCTGGCCGCCGCCTGCGTCACCTGCCATGGCCCGGGCGGGCGCGGCGCGGGCAGCATTCCCGGCCTGCGCGGGCGCGGCAGTGCCTTCCTGCTGGCGCGCATGCAGGCCTTCCAGTCCGGGCCGGCCGCCGGCGCCACGGTCATGCCGCTGCTGATGCAGGGCTATGACACGGCCCAGATGCAGGCCCTGGCCCAGTGGTTCGCACGCCCGCAGGACGCGAGGCCGTGATGGCGCCGCTGCCCCGCCGCCAGTTCCTGCTCGGCGCCGCCGGGCTGGCGGCCACCGCGCTCACCCCCGCGCTCGTGCGCGCACAGGCCGCCAGCGCGCGCGTGGTGGTGGTCGGCGGCGGCTTTGGCGGCGCCACGGTGGCGCGCTACCTGCGCGCCTGGGCGCCGCAGGTCCAGGTCACGCTGGTCGAGCCCGCGCAGCGCTTCGCCACCTGCCCGTTCTCCAACCACTACCTGGCGGGGCTGCGCGGCTGGGACAGCATCGTCCACGGCTACGGCGGCCTGCGCGCGGCGGGCGTGCACGTCATCCACGCGCAGGCCGACGGCGTGGACGCCGCCACGCGCACGCTGCGCCTGCACACGGGCCAGACACTGCGCTGGGACCGCCTGGTGCTCTCGCCCGGCGTGGACATGCGCTGGGACGCGCTCGAAGGCTACGGCGAAGCCGCCGCCGCGCACGCCCCCCATGCCTGGAAGGCGGGCGCGCAAACCCGGCTGCTGCGCCGCCAATTGCAGGCCATGCCCGACGGCGGCGTGTTCGTCATGGCCATTCCCGACAACCCGTTCCGCTGCCCGCCAGGGCCCTACGAACGCGCCAGCCTGGTCGCGCACTACCTGCGCCGGCACAAGCCGCGCAGCAAGGTGCTGCTGCTGGACGCGAAGAACAATTTCTCGAAGAAGGAGCTGTTCCTGCAGGGCTGGCAATCCCTGTACGGCGGCATGGTCGAGTGGGTCAGCCTGGCCCGCGACGGCCAGGTGGTGCGCGTGGACGCGCAGGCGCTGGAGGTGGAGACCCTCTTTGGCGAACGCCACCGCGCCGACGTGCTCAACGTCATCCCGCCGCAGAAGGCGGGCTTCATCGCCGCGCGCGCCGGCGTGGTGGACGCCAGCGGCTGGGCCCCCGTGTACGGCGAAGACTTCGCGTCGCGGCAGGTGCCCGGCGTCCACGTGCTGGGCGACGCGGCGCTGGCCGGGCCGATCCCGAAGTCCGGCTTCGCCGCCAACAACCAGGGCAAGGTGGTGGCCGCGGCCATCGCCGCCGCGCTGACGGGCCGGGCCGCGCCCACGGCCTGGTATGCCAACACCTGCTACAGCCTGCTGGCGCCGGGCTACGGCATCTCGGTGGCGGGGGTGTACCGCGCGCAGCAGGGGCGCATCGCCGATCTGCCGCACAGCGTGGGCGTGAGCCCGCTGGATGCCCCGCCCGCGCACCGCGCCGCCGAGGCGCGCCACGGCGCGGCCTGGTACGCCGCGATCAGCCAGGACATCTGGGGCCGCTGACCCTCAGAACGTGTTCATGGCTTGGCGCTGAGCACCCAGCTGGCCAGCAGCTTGAGTTCCTGCGCGCTGAGGCTGGAGTGCGCCGGCATGGCGGCGCGCCCCCACTTGCCCTTGGAGCCCATCTGGATGGACTGCGCCAGCGTGGCCACGGCGTCCTTGTCGCCGGCGTATTTCTCGGCCACCGAACTGAACGCGGGACCGACGATTTTTTCCGAAACGGAGTGGCAGCTGTAGCAGCCATTGGCCTTGACGATTTCTGCGGCGGCGCCCAGATCGGTGGAGGCCTGGGCCGCGGCGGCGGCGGCCCACAGGGAAGCGAGGAGGAGGATGTTGCGCATGACGGAGGAAGGGTCAGGGTGAAAAGACAGAGGTGCTGCGATAGGGCAACATCCATGCCAGCCCTTTTTCCCCTGTCCAGCCCCGCTCTGTCCCGCCCGCAGGCCCGGCGCTGCGCCCATCCGTAGCAGGCGGCCCCGGCAGTGTTCAGAAACGAAGCAGTCCCTGCCACAGCCGGTGGCACCAACGGCATTGGCGCCAGCACGCCAAAGCCGCTACCATGGGCGCCATGTCCTCCGCCTTCGCCATCGCATCCTCCGGCCTGCAGGCCGCGCAACTGCGGCTGGACAGCAGCGCGCACAACGTCGCCAACATGAACACGCCGGGCTTTCACCGCCAGGCCGTGGCACAGCAGGCCGCGCCGGACCTGGGCGGCGTGCAGGCGCAAACCACCCGCATGCCCGCGCCCGGCGCCGCGCTGGAGCAGGACGTGGTGGAGCAGATGGCCGCGTCCTACGCCTTCAAGGCCAATGTGCTGGTGCTGCGCACGGCCAGGGAAATGACCGGTTCGCTGCTCGACGTGCGCGCCTGACCGGCGCCGTGCCGTCTTTGCGGGGCAACGGGCTTGAAAAGACTTTGAACACGCTCTAACGGCACTGCGCCCAGCCAGCCAGCCGCTCCAGCAGCCATTCCTGGAATGTCAGCATGGCGCGCTCCTCACTGCAGGCACGGCGGCCGTGGCGGCCGCCTGGCGGCGGCGCGCGGCGCGCTCCCACGCCTTTTCATGGAAGAAGAAGGCCACGGCCTGCACCGTGGGTTCGAGCAGGCTCAGCGTCAGCGAGGCGATCAGGTTGCCCGTGACGGCGTAGGCCACCAGGGCTGCGACGCAGATGTGGATGAGGTAGTAGCTGCCGGTCTTCATCAGCGTGGGCAGGTTCTGGCGTGCGGTGGCGCGAAGTCGGGACATGGCGGGCTCCTGGCGATAGTCTGGAATGAATGTTATTCATTCTCATTTGACGGCGCCAATTGATCCTCGCTAAGCCGGGCATAGCGCGCCCGGCGGCAAGGTGCTGGTGCGCACCTGCGAGCGGAAGTGCGGCCACATGCGGGCACACGTACTGGCACACTCGGGCCCTTGCGCACAGAGAGGCATGTCTTTTTTTCCATGTTCGAGCTTTTTTTCGTCAGCGGCCTGCGGCCCGACCCACTGCTGTGGCAGCAGCACAACCCCTGGCTGGTGGCACTGTCGCTGCTGGTGTCCATGGGCGCCTCGGCCGTGGCGCTGCACCTGGCCGGGCAGGCCCGGGACATGGCGCACCGCCGCACGCGCCAGATGGCGCTGCTGTCCGGGGCGCTGGCGCTGGGCTGCGGCGTCTGGACCATGCACTACATCGGCATGCTGGCCTTCGCCGTGTGCGGCCAGGCGCGCTTCGACCCCTGGGTGACCCTGCTGTCCGTGCTGCCGGCGCTGGGCGCCTCCTGGGTGGCGCTGCACCTGCTGGTGCGCGAGCGCGTGGGCCCCGGCGCGCTGGCCGGCAGCGGTCTGCTCGTGGGCGCGGGCATCGGCGCCATGCACTACATCGGCATGGCGGCGTCGGAGCTGGCGCCGCTGATGCGCTACGACGCGCGCGGCTTCGCCCTGTCGATCGCCGTGGCGGTGCTGCTCGCCATCCTGGCGCTGTGGGTGCGCTTCGGCCTGCAGCGGCACTGGCGGGCGCCGCAGGGCTGGGTGACGGCGCTGGCGGGCTGCGTGATGGGCCTGGCCATCGCCGGCATGCACTACACGGGCATGGCGGCGCTGCGCTTCGTCGAGCCCATCGAGCGGCTGCAGCGCATCACCTACACGGTGCCGGTGCAGACCTCGCTGTCGCTGGCCATCGCGGTGGTCGCCGTGGCCCTGGGGCTGGTGGTCGTGGCCGCCAACGCCAACCTGCGCTACCGGCAGATGCTGTGGCAAACGCGGCGCAGCGAGTCGCGCCTGCGCGCCATCACCGACACGGCGGTGGACGGCATCATCACCATCAACGGCCGCGGCATCGTGCAGTCGTTCAACGGGGCGGCCGAGCGCCTGCTGGGCTGGCGCGCCGAGGAAGTGATCGGGCGCAACGTCAGCATGCTCATGCCCGAGCCGCACCAGTCGGCGCACGACGGCTACCTGTCCACGCACCTGGCCACTGGGCGCTCCAGCATCATCGGCCGGGGACGCGAGGTCGAGGCCCTGCGCAAGGACGGCAGCCTGCTGCCCATCCGCCTGGCCGTGGGCCGCGTGGCGCTGCCGGGCGAGGCGCTGTTCGTGGGCTTCATCACCGACATCAGCGCGCGCCGCGCCATGGAATGCGCGCTGCGCCGCCGCGAGGAACAGCTGCGTACCCTGGTGGGCAACATCCCCGGCGTGGCCTTCCGCTGCCGCAACGAGGGCGACTGGCCCATGGAGTTCATCAGCGATGCCGTGCTGCCGCTCACCGGCTGGAGCGCCGACGACTTCCTGCAGGGCCGGGTGCATTTCAGCCGGCTCATCGATCCGGGCGACGCCAAGCACATCGCGCTCGACGTGGACTTCGCCCTGCGCCAGGGCCAGGCCTACCACGTGGAGTACCGCATCACCACGCGCGAGGGCCGGCGGCGCTGGATGTCGGAATACGGGCGCGGCGCCGCCGACGAGCAGGGCGCGGTGCGCTGGATCGACGGCGTGATCCTGGACATCACCGCCACCAAGGAGCACACCGCCCAGTTCGTCGGCACGGTGCAGGCGCTGAACCGCTCCGAGGCCGTGGCCGAATTCGACCTGCACGGCCACCTGCTCGATGCCAACGCCAACTTCCTCGCCCTCATGGGCTACAGCTTCGAGGAAGCCATCGGCCAGCCGCACGCCCTGTTCTGCCCGCCCAAGACCGCCGCGCAGCGCGACGCCTTCTGGCAGCGCCTGGCACGGGGCGAATTCCAGACGGGCGAATACCAGCGCCTGGGCAAGGGCGGGCGCGAGGTGTGGGTGCACTCGACCTACAACCCCATCCTCGACGCCGACGGCAAGGTCTGCAAGGTCATCCAGTTGGTCACCGACCTGTCCCAGCGCCGCGCCATGGAGCAGGACCTGCGCGCCGCCAAGGAGCGCGCCGAAGCCGCCGCCGCCGCGCGTGCCAGCTTCCTGGCCAACATGAGCCACGAGATCCGCACGCCCATGAACGCCATCCTCGGCTTCACCGAGGCGCTGCTCGACTCGCCCCTGGACGCCACCCAGCGGCGCCAGCTCGGCACCGTGCAGCACGCCGCGCGCTCGCTGCTGCACCTGCTCAACGACATCCTGGACACCGCCAAGCTCGACAAGGGCGCCGTGGTGCTGGAAGTCCTCGACTTCAGCCTGCGCCAGCTGTGCCTGCAGATGCTCGACACCCTGCGCATCGGCGCCGCGCGCAAGGGCCTGCCCCTGGTGCTCGACTACCCCGAGAGCGAGCCCGACTACCTGCGCGGCGACGCGCTGCGCCTGCAGCAGGTGCTGCTGAACCTGCTGGGCAACGCCGTCAAGTTCACCGAAAGCGGCCAGGTGCTGCTGCGCGTGCGCTACCAGGCGGGCGAACTGCGCGTGGATGTGGAAGACACCGGCATCGGCATGAGCGCCGCGCAGCTCGAACGCATCTTCGACCCCTTCGCGCAGGCCGACGCCTCCACCGCGCGCCGCTTCGGCGGCACCGGCCTGGGCACCACCATCGCGCACCAGCTGGTACAGCTCATGCACGGCGGGATCAGCGTGCGCAGCCAGCCGGGCGAAGGATCGGTATTCAGCGTGCGCCTGCCGCTGCCGCTGGGCCAGGCCACCCCGGGGCACGCCCGGCCCGCCGAGCTGGCACTGCCGCCGCTGCGCATCCTGGCGGTGGACGACGTGCCCGCCAACCTGGAGCTGCTGCAGATCGCCCTGGCGCGCGGCGGGCACAGCGTCACGCTCGCGGGCAATGGCCAGGAGGCGCTCGACTGCTGCGCACGCCAGCGCTTCGACCTGGTGCTGATGGACCTGCAGATGCCCGGCATCGACGGCATCGAAGCCGCGCGCCGCATCCGCCAGCGCGAGCAGGCGCAGGGCCTGCCGCGCCTGCCCATCATCGCGCTCTCGGCCAGCGTGCTGGAGGAGGATCAGGGCATGGCGCTGGCGGCCGGCATGGATGGCTTCGCCCACAAGCCGCTGGACCGCCCGCGCCTGTTCGCCGAAATCGCGCGCGTGCTCGGCCTGCACGCCAGCCCTCCCGCCTCCCTGCCCGGCACGCCCGGAACACCCGAAAGAGGGACCCCCGGCACCGGCGCCGGCCCCATCGACTGGACGCAAGGGCGCCACCAATGGGGCTCGGAACCGGCGCTGCGCGAAGCCCTGGGCCGCTTCGTGCGCGGCCACCCGCACCTGCCCGCGCAACTGCAGGCCCTGCTGGCCAGCAGCGGCGCCAGCGCCCTCGAAGCCCAGGCCCACCGCCTGCGCGGCGCCGCCGCCAACCTGGCCCTGGGCCCGCTGCAAGCGCTGCTGGGCAGCGTGGAAGCCGCCGCGCGCGCGGCCGATGCCGCCGCCATCGGCCAGGCCATGGCGGCCCTGCCAGCCGCCTGGGAAGCCCTGCTGCACGCCCTGCCGCCCGAGGCGGACACAGCGGCGCCCCCCGCCGCCGCACCCCTGCTGGACGCGGCACGCACCGCCCAGGCCCTGGCCGCCATCGGCCAGGCGCAGCAGGCCCTGCGGCGCGGCGAGCTGCCCGACGCGGCGCTGGCCGCCCTGGCCACGCTGCTGCCGGCCGGCGCGCTCGCGCCGCTGCACCACGCCCTGGACCATTTCGACCTGGAGGGCGCCGCCGAGCAGTTGCAGCCGCTGCGCGCCCGCCTGCAGGAACCCGCCCCATGACACCGCCCGAAGACGCCCGTCCCCACCTGCTGGTGGTGGACGACGAACCCACCAACCTGCAAGTGCTGCGCCACGTGCTGGACAAGGACTACCGCCTGCTGTTCGCCACCGATGGCACGCGCGCGCTGCAGCTGGCACGCCAGCAGCAGCCGCGCCTGGTGCTGCTCGACGTGATGATGCCCGGCATGGACGGCTACGCCGTGTGCGCCGCGCTCAAGGCCGACCCGGCCACCGCCGCCATTCCGGTGATCTTCGTCACCGCGCTCACCGACGCGGCCGACGAGACGCGTGGCTTCGACGCCGGCGGCGTGGACTACATCACCAAGCCCGTCAGCGCCCCCGTGGTGCGCGCGCGCGTGCGCACCCACCTGTCGCTGGTGCGCACCGAGGAGCTGCGCGAGACGCGCCTGCAGATCGTGCAGCGCCTGGGCCGCGCCGCCGAGTACAAGGACAACGAAACCGGCATGCACGTCATTCGCATGAGCCACTTCGCCCACCGGCTGGCGCTGGCCGCGGGCTGCGGCGAAGAATGGGCCGACGACCTGCTCAACGCCGCGCCCATGCACGACGTGGGCAAGATCGGCATTCCCGACGCCGTGCTGCAAAAGCCCGGCCCGCTGGACGCGCAGGAATGGGCCACCATGCGCCGCCACCCCGAGATTGGCGCCGAGATCATCGGCGAGCACCCCTCGGGCGTGCTGCGCCTGGCGCGCTCGGTGGCGCTGGCGCACCACGAGAAATGGGACGGCAGCGGCTACCCCGCGGGCCTCGCGGGCGCGCAGATTCCGCTGGAAGCGCGCATCGTCGCCCTGGCCGACGTGTTCGACGCGCTGACCTCGGTGCGCCCGTACAAGAAAGCCTGGGCGCCCGAGGACGCAATGGCGCACATCAGCGCGCAGGCCGGCCAGCACTTCGACCCGGAACTGGCCCGCCTTTTCACGCCGCTGCTGCCGGAGCTGCAGGAGATCCGCAGCCGCTGGGCGGATTGAGCGGGCGGCCCGTGCCTGGTGCGGACGGGGGGTTTTGCTTCTTCTTTGATAGCTTTTAGCGCTTGCTGGGCTTGGGTTTGGTGCGGTTTTGGCGCTGGTTTGGGGTTTGCTTCCCGGGGCCGGGACTCGCCCCGGCGGGCGACCTCCTTTCTTGTCGCGCGACAAGAAAGGAGGCAAAGAAACGCGCCCCGCAGTCTGCGACCCCTTCGCTGCGCTACGGGGCACACCTGGGGCGAGACGCTGGCGGGGTGCGCTGCGGAACTCGCTGCGCGCCTGCGGCGCTTCGCTCAAACAGCCGCAGCGAGTCAGTTCACGAAGCATGCGCGACTTCGCGCATGCCACCCCGCCAGCGCCTCGCCCCAGGCGCAGCCTGAAAGGGGGTGGAGACGACACGGGCCATCGCTGCGCTCGGCCTGGACTTCGCGGCGCGCAGCGCCTGCGTGTTGGGGGCCGAGCGCAGCGATGGCCCGTGTCATCTTCAAACCCCTTCTGGCCGTACCGAGGAGCGCAGGGCGTGGGGCGGGCGCGTGTGCCGAAGGACACACGCGCTTCGTGAACTGACTTGCCGCGTCTGTTTGAACGCAGCGCGTAGCGCGCAGTGAGTTACGCGGCACCGCCCCACGCCCGAGCACCGCAGGCTGCCCCTTCGCGCCAGCGAAGGGGATACGGACAGCAGGGGCGTGCTTCTTTTGCTTCCTTTTCTTGCACGAGCAAGAAAAGGGAGTCGCCCGCCGGGGCGAGTCCCGGCCCCGGGAAGCAAACCCCAAACCAGCGCCAAAACCGCACCAAAGCCAAGCCCAGAAAGCGCCACCAGCTATAAAAAAGAGCTCAAAAACTCTCCCACTCATCCCCCGCAGCCGCCGTGGCAACGGCCAGCGCAGGCGCCTTGGCCGCATGCGCCACGGGTTTCGCGCGGCTGGCCGCCGGCTTGGTGGCCGCCACCGCCGGGCGCGGTGCAGGCCGAGGCGCGGGCCGGGGCGCAGCGGCGGCGCTGCCCTGCTGTGCCAGCTTGAACACCGACACTGCCTCCACCAGCTCCTGCGACTGGTGGCTCAGGCTGCTGGCGGCGGCGGCCATTTCCTCGACCAGCGCGGCGTTCTGCTGCGTCACCTGGTCCATCTGCGTGATGGCCTCGCCCACCTGCGAGACGCCCGCGCTCTGCTCGCTGCTGGCGGCACTGATCTCGCCCATGATGTCGGTCACGCGGCGGATGGCGCTGACCACCTCGGTCATGGTCGTGCCGGCCTTGTCGGCCAGGGCGCTGCCCTGGCCCACGCGCGCCACGCTGTCGGAAATCAGGGTCTTGATCTCCTTGGCGGCCTCGGCGCTGCGGCCCGCGAGCAGGCGCACCTCGCCCGCCACCACGGCGAAGCCGCGGCCCTGTTCGCCGGCACGCGCGGCCTCGACGGCGGCATTCAGGGCCAGGATGTTGGTCTGGAAGGCGATGCCGTCGATCACGCCGATGATGTCGGCGATGCGGCGGCTGCTTTCGTCAATGCCCTTCATCGTGCCCACCACCTCGGCCACCACGTCGCCGCCCTGGCTGGCCACGCTCGACGCGCTGATGGCCAGCTGGTTGGCCTGGCGCGCGTTGTCGGCGTTCTGCTTGACCGTGGCGTTGAGCTGTTCCATGGACGCCGCCGTTTCCTCCAGCGCGCTGGCCTGCTCCTCGGTGCGGCTCGAGAGATCGTGGTTGCCCGAGGCGATCTGCGCGCTGGCGGTCGCCACGCCCTCGGCGTTGCCGCGCACGCCGGAGACGACGCGCGCCAGGTTGTCGCGCATGGCCTCCAGGCCGTTCAGGAGCTGGGTGATCTCGTCGTGCCCCCGGGCCTCGATGCGCGCCGTGAGGTCGCCCTGCGCCACGGCGGCGGTGATCTGCACGGCGTTGCCCAGGTCGCGCGCGATCTGGCGGATCATGGCGCCGCCCACCAGCACGGCGAACAGGACGCCCAGCACCACGGCGCCGATGGTCAGGGCGCGGACGGTGGCATAGGTCTGCGTGGCCTCCTCGTACGCGCTGTGCGCCATGGTGAGCTGCACCTCGATGAGCTGCCCCAGCACGTCCTGCAGGGGGTCGATGGCCGGGTACATCTCGCGCGCGGCAAACGCCGTCAGCGCCGCCAGGTCGCCCGCGCTGAACAGGGTGTCGAGCTGGCCGACGGCCGTGTCGGCCTTGCGCAGCAGGGGCTTGAGCTGCTCGCTGAGCTGGCGCTCGCGCGCCACCAGGTCGGTGGACTGGTAGGCCGACCAGTTGGTCTCGGCCTCCTTGCGCCCCTGGGCCAGCGCCTGGCGGCCCTGCTGCGGCGTCATGGCGCCGTCGCGCACCTTGTGCGCCGCGTCGACCACGCCAACGGCGTAGGCGTCGGCCACGGCCTTGAGCTGCTTGAGCGGCACCACCCGGTCTTCGTACACCGAGCGCATGCCCTCGCTGGTGCGCCCCATGCCGAAGGTGCCCGCCGCGCCTATGCCCAGCAGCAGCAGACACAGGAAGGCGAGCAAGATGGTCAAGCGCGTGGAAATACGGAAGCGGTTCATGGGGTGTCTCCTGGAAAAGCCGGCCTGGCGAGGAGACAAGCTATCACTTCCTGTCACCTGGATGACAGGCCGATTGCTTCCTATACATTTATTTACAATCCCGCCCCCCGGCGGGCGCGTGCCCTCAGGCCCGGCACACCCGCGCCAGCTGCAGCGCCAGGCGCTGCAGCGCCTGCCAGCCGTCCTGCGGCCAGTCGGGCACCTTCAGGCCCTTGACGATGCCGTCCACCTGGTGCGCCGACTGCAGCAGGCGCGCGGCGGCGGCGTCGGGCAGGCGCGGCAGCACGCGCTCGAACAGGCGCTCCTTGGCGCCCCACACGCGGTTTTCGCGCAGCGCCATGGGCAGGGGCTTGCCGGCGTTCATGGCGTCTTTCACGCGCTTGAGGGCGCGGATGTCCTCGGCCAGCGTCCAGTGCACCAGCACCTCGGCCGTGCCTTCGGCCTGCAGGCCGTCGAGCATGCGCTGCACGCGCGCGCTCTGGCCCGCGAGCACGGCCTCGGAGAGCTTGAACACGTCGTAGCGCGCCACGTTGAGCACGGCGGATTCGACCTGGCGCCACGCCAGTTCGCCCTGCGGGTACAGCAGCGCGAGCTTCTGGATCTCCTGGTGCGCGGCGAGCAGGTTGCCTTCCACGCGGTCGGCGAAGAACTGCAGCGTGCGCTGGCCCTCCTCGCCCGCGGCCACGCGCTGGCCCTGCGCGGCCAAACGCTGGGCGATCCACGCGGGCAGCATGCCGCGCTCCACGGGGTCGATCTGCACGCTCACGCCCTGGGCGTCGAGCGCGGCGAACCAGGGGCTGGTCTTGGCGGTTTTGTCCAGGCGCGGCAGGATCACCAGGGTGAGCGTGCTGTCGTTGCCCTGCGCCGCCTGGGCCAGCTGCTGCAGCGCGGCGGCGCCGTCCTTGCCGGGCTTGCCCGAGGGGATGCGCACCTCGACGATCTGCTTGTCAGCGAACAGCGAGAGCGAGCCGCCCGCGGCGAGCACGGCGCTCCAGTCGAAGTGCGCGCCGGCCACGGTGTGGCTGCTGCGCTCGGTGTAGCCCTGCGCGCGCGCGCTAGCGCGGATGGCGTCCAGCGCCTCCTGCTGCAGCAGGGCCTCGTCGCCGTGCAGGGCGTAGAGCGGGCGCAGGCCCTTTTGCAGGTGGGCGCCGAGCTGGTTCAGTGCGATATGCGCCAAATTGGCCTCCAAGCCTTTTCCATCAAGCGCCAGCAGCTACCAAAGGTGTAGCAATCAAGGCGCCGTGCCAGGACGAGCCACCGCCAGGCGGCGCAGCAGCTGCTGCACGATGTCGGTCTGCATGTTGCGCAGCAGCAGCGCCTCCTCGGCCTCCTTGGCCAGGGCCTGGGTTTCGTTGTAGCTCACGTCGCGCGTCTGCAGCAGTTCGGTGGGGCCGATGAGCTCCTCGCCCGCCGGGGTGCGCAGCTTGAAGTTCACGCGCAGGCGCAGCTGCAGCTCGCGCACCTGGCCCGTGCTGTTGAAGGCCACGACCGCGCGTTCGTGCTGCTCGGACAGCAGATCGAAGATGGCCTCGGAACGCGTCAGGCGCGTGGCGTCGCGCGTCACCTGGAGGTCGCCGCCAGCGCTGGCCAGCGTGCGCTCCAGCTCGCGCGCCAGCGGCGAGGACGGCGGCGCGGCGATGTACAGCGAACGGAACGCGAACTCGGGCGCGCCGCGCAGGCGAAAGCCGCAGGCCGCCAGCAGCGGAACGGCAGCCAGGGGGGCAAGCAGGGCGCGCCGCTGCATTCAGACCACCAGGTTGACCAGGCGCCCGGGCACCACCACCACCTTCTTCGGCGTGGCGCCTGCGGCGAATTTCTCGAAGGCCTCGCTGGCCACGGCCAGGCGCTCGATCTCGGCCTTGTCGGCGGCGGCGGGCACGCGGATGGCACCGCGCAGCTTGCCGTTGACCTGCAGCATCAGCTCGATCTCGTCCTGCACCAGCGCGGCCGGATCGACCTGCGGCCAGGGCGCGTCGAGCAAATCGCCCAGCACGCTGGCGTAGCCGAGCTGGCTCCACAGCCCGTGGGCGATGTGCGGCGTGGCCGGGTAGAGCACGCGCAGCAGGATGCCGAAGCCCTCGATCAGCGCTACGGGCACGCCCGCGTCGCCGTGCGCCTTGAAGTCCTCCAGCGCGTTGATCATCTTCATCGCGCCAGAGACCACGGTGTTGTACTGCATGCGCTGGTAGTCGTACTGCACCTGCTTGAGCACGGTGTGGATCTCGCGCCGCAGCGCCTGCGCACCGGGGCCGAACTGCACGTCCTTCAGGCTGGTGTAGCCGGCCACGCTGGCGTCGGCGGCGACCTTGTCGATGGCGGCGAGCTTGGCGGCGAAGTTCCACACGCGGCGCAGGAAGCGGTAGCTGCCTTCCACGGCGGCGTCGTTCCACTCCAGCGTCAGCTCGGGCGGCGCGGTGAACATGGTGTACAGGCGCGCGGTGTCGGCGCCGTATTTCTCGATGAGCTGCTGCGGATCGACGCCGTTGTTCTTCGACTTGGACATGGTGCCCACGCCCTCGTAGTCGATGGGCGTGCCCACGCTGAGCAGGCCGTCGCCGCTCTCGGCCGGGTTCTTCAGGCGGGCAGAGACGATCTTGCCTGTCTCGTCGTGGACGTGCTCCACGTCGTGCGGCCAGAAGTAGTCCTTGCCGCCCTTGGCGGTGCGGCGGCTGTAGATGTGGTTCAGCACCATGCCCTGGGTGAGCAGCTTGGTGAAGGGCTCGTCGACCTTGACCAGCCCCAGGTCGCGCATCACCTTGGTCCAGAAGCGCGCGTACAGCAAGTGCAGGATGGCATGCTCGATGCCACCGATGTACTGGTCCATCGGCATCCAGTAGTCGGCGCCCTCGGCCACCATGGCTTCGCGGTTCTTCGGGTCGCAATAGCGCATGAAGTACCAGGACGAATCCACGAAGGTGTCCATGGTGTCGGTCTCGCGCCGCGCCGGCTTGCCGCAGCAGGGGCAGGCCACGCCGGCGTGGAAGGCTGCGCTTTTCACCAGCGGGTTGCCCGAGCCGTCGGGCACCAGGTCCTGCGGCAGCACCACGGGCAGGTCCTTCTCGGGCACGGGCTGCGCGCCGCAGTCGGCGCAGTGGATGATGGGGATCGGCGTGCCCCAGTAGCGCTGGCGGCTCACGCCCCAGTCGCGCAGGCGCCAGGTGGTCTTTTTCTCACCGAGGCCCTTGGCGGCGAGCAGTTCGGCCACCTTGTCCACGGCCTGCGCGTGGGGCAGGCCGTCAAGTTCGCCGGAGTTGACGCACACGCACTTCTGCTTGTCGCCGTACCACTCCTGCCAGGCATCGGTGCTGAAATCCTGGCCTTGCACGGCCACCACCTGCCGGATCGGCAGGCCGTATTTCTGGGCGAAGGCGAAGTCGCGCTCATCGTGCGCGGGCACGCCCATCACGGCACCGTCGCCATAGCTCATGAGCACGTAGTTGCCCACCCACACCTCGACCTGCGCGCCGGTGAGCGGGTGCGTGACGTGCAATCCCGTGGGCATGCCCTCTTTTTCCTTGACGGCCAGCTCGGCCTCGGTGGTGCCGCCCTTCTTGCATTCCTCGATGAAGGCGGCGAGCCGGGCGTTGCCCTGCGCGGCATGCGCGGCCAGCGGGTGCTCGGGCGCCACGGCGCAGAAGGTGACGCCCATGATGGTGTCGGCGCGCGTGGTGAAGACGTACATCCTGCCGTCCTGGATCGGCTGGCCGTCCGCGCCCTGGATGCCGTGCGTGAAGGCGAAGCGCACGCCCGCGCTCTTGCCGATCCAGTTCTCCTGCATCAGCCGCACCTTGTCGGGCCAGCCGGTCAGCGTGGCCTTGTCGTTGCCGATCTGCACGTGGTCGAGCAGCTCCTGCGCGTAGTCGGTGATCTTCAGGTAGTAGCCCGGGATCTCGCGCTTTTCCACCAGCGCGCCGGTGCGCCAGCCACGGCCGTCGATCACCTGCTCGTTGGCCAGCACGGTCTGGTCCACCGGGTCCCAGTTGACCACCTGGGTCTTGCGGTAGGCAATGCCCTTTTCCAGCATCTTCAGGAACAGCCACTGGTTCCAGCGGTAGTAATCAGGGTCGCAGGTGGCGACTTCGCGGCTCCAGTCGATGGCCAGGCCCATGGCCTGCATCTGGCGCTTCATGTAGGCGATGTTGTCGTAGGTCCACTGCGCGGGCGGCACCTTGTTCTTCAGCGCGGCGTTCTCGGCGGGCAGGCCGAAGGCGTCCCAGCCCATGGGCATCAGGACGTTGTACCCGTTCATGCGCAGGTAGCGCGTGAGCATGTCGTTGATGGTGTAGTTGCGCACGTGGCCCATGTGCAGCTTGCCGCTGGGGTAGGGCAGCATGGAGCAGGCGTAGAACTTCTTCCTGCCCGCGTCCTCGGTCACGCGGTAGGCGTCGGTGGCGGCCCAGTGGGCGTGCGCGGCGCGCTCCACCTCGGTGTGGTTGTATTTGTCTTGCATGGGAACTGGTGGGAAGGGTTGCAGTCTCAGAACGTGTGAAAGAATCCGGCGTGCCCGGGCAGGCCGCGAAAACGCGCCCGCCCTAGGCGCAAAGCGCAGCCATAGCAAGGGCTATTGAAGCCGGACGGGTGTGTTTTGGCGGAATGAGCGGGCATGGCGGGTTCTTTTACACGTTCTCAACTGCGTTGCGCGGATTTTAGGCGCTCGCCGCCATGGCCCCCGCCGAAGGGCGCCCTCCGCCGCAGCCCTTGCGCCCAGGCGGCCCCACGGGCCGCCGTCCCGCCTTCCCATCCACTCGCGTAAAAGGAGCCCCCGCCGGTGCAGCCGTTTGCCTTCCTGTCCGAACTCGATCCCTGGGCCGTCACCGGCCTGTCCCTGGCCGCGCTGGCGCTGCTGGCGTTCGCGGCGCGCGCCGCCGCCCGGTGGCTGCTGCGCCAGGTGTCGCGCCGCTGGCGCGACGCGCCGCAGACGCGCTGGTCCGCCGCGCTGCTGCACGAGCCGGTGCTGCAGCGGCTGGCGCAGATGGCGCCCTCGCTGGTGGTGCAGGCCGGCATCGGCGCCGTGCCGCACCTGGACGCCGCCACGGCCACGGTGGTGCGCAACGTGGCTCTGGCGCTCACGGTGCTGCACGGCGTGCGTACGCTCATGGCGCTGCTCGACGCGCTGAACGAGGCCCACGCCGCCGCCGCGCGCCCGCGCTCCATCAAGAGCTACGTGCAGCTGGGCAAGCTGGTGCTCATGCTGCTGGGGGCGATCGTGATCGTGGCGGCGCTGATCGACCGCTCGCCGCTGATCCTGCTGTCGGGCCTGGGCGCCATGTCGGCGGTGCTGATGCTGGTGTTCAAGGACACCATCCTCTCCTTCACCGCCGGGGTGCAGCTGGCGTCGAACGACATGCTGCGCGTGGGCGACTGGATCGAGATGCCCCAGGTGGGCGCCGACGGCGACGTGGTGGACATCGCGCTGCACACCGTGAAGGTGCAGAACTGGGACAAGACCATCACCACCATCCCCACCTGGCGGCTCATGAGCGAGAGCTACCGCAACTGGCGCGGCATGTCCGAATCCGGGGGGCGGCGCATCAAGCGCACGCTGCGGCTGGACACGGCCTCGGTGCGCTTCCTCACGGCCGAGGAAACCGCGCGCCTGGCGCGCATCGCGCTGCTCACGCCCTACCTCGAAGGCAAGCAGCGCGAGGTGGCCGACAGCAACGCCGCGCTGCGCGAGCGCCTGGGCGAAGGTGCGGCCGAGCCCGCCAACCAGCGCCGCCTGACCAACCTGGGCACCTTCCGCGCCTACGTGCAGGCCTACCTGCGCGCCCACCCCGGCATCCACCAGGGCATGACGCTGATGGTGCGCGCGCTGGAGCCCACGCCGCAGGGCGTGCCGCTGGAGCTGTACTGCTTCACCGCAACGACGGCCTGGGTGGCCTACGAGGGCACGCAGGGCGACATCTTCGACCACCTGCTGGCCGTCCTGCCCGAGTTCGGGCTGCGCCTGTACCAGAGCCCCTCGGGCAGCGACGTGCGCGCCGTGCTGCATGCGGACAAGGATGCGGACGCACTGGCGCTACAACAATAGGAGCTGGTTGCGCTTTCCATTACTCGATTTCAGCCATAAAATATGCTGAAACTATGAATTGGCAAGCGCTACCAGCTATTCTTTCGATAGCTTACAGCCCCGCGTCAGATTGCCTCGCTCTGCTTGAACACCAGCCGCCCGATGGGCACGCAGTCCGGCCCGGCGCAGGCCTTGCGCGGAAAGCGCGCCTGGTCCGGGTTGTCGGCCACGAGCCACCAGCCCGAGCCCTCGCGCTGCACGCGGCGCAGCAGCAGGTCGCCGTAGAAGTTGATGGCGAACACCTGCCCGTCGCGCAGCGCCGCGTCGGCGGTGTTGATGACCACCACGTCGCCCGTGTGCAGCGACGGCTCCATGCCCGCGCTGCGCACGCGCAGCGCCAGCAGCTGCCCAGGCACATAGCCGCGCCGCGCCAGCCAGTGCTTGTGCAGCGACAGCGGCGCGTCCTCGTCCGACTCGTCGGGCCAGACCGTGTAGCCGATGAGGCCCGGGCGCATGCGCAGTTCCACGGGATAGAGCTGGTACACGTCAGGCCCCGCGCCGAAGTCGTAGTCCGCCGCCGGCTCGTGCACGGCATGCGTGGCCGCGGGCGAGAACCACCCCTGCATGCCGCGCAGGCCCTCGATGCGGCGCACCGTCTTGTCCGAAATGGCACGGTTGCCCAGCAGCATCTGGCGCACGAACGCGCCGCCGCTGTAGCCCAGCAGGCGGCCGAATGAGGTCACGTTGCCTGCGCACAGCTTTTTCACGGCATCGGCCAGGCGAGCACGGCGCAACTCCTGAATCTGGCTCTCGTCCATCGAAGCAAGTTAGCATGCGATTTTCCCCCATTTGCTATCATCAATAGAAGCAATTGGTTTCATTTTTAACCCGTGCGGCCCGGCGCGTCCAGCAATGTCAACAAACGTCAGGACCCGCACGCCAGGGGTCAATTGATACCAAGTGCTACCGAAAATGGGTCATAAATCATTCGACAATGGCGCCCCCGATGCTCTCCCCCTCCGTCCTCCAAGAGAAGGATCCCCATGGGGAACTGCTCGTGCAGACCCTGGAGCAGGCCGCCGACGCGGTGGTCGTCATCGACGAGCACAACCGGGTGGTTTTCTTCAACCCCGCCGCCGAGCGCCTGTGGGGCTGGGCGCGCGCGCAGGTGCTGGGCCATAACGTGAAGATGCTGGTGCCGCCGGAGATCGGCGAGGCGCACGACGACTACGTCAACGCCAACCGCGCCACGGGCATCAACCGCGTCGTGGGCGCCTCGCGCGAGGTGCCGGTGCAGCGGCGCGACGGCACGCGGCTGTGGGCCTCCATGTCCATCTCGCGCGTGGTGCTCGGGCCGCGCGTGCTCTACACCGCCTTCCTCAAGGACGTGACCGCGCAGCGCGCGCAGCAGCAGCACCTGCGCCAGCTCTCGCTGGTGGCCGACCGCAGCGGCAGCGCCATCGTCGTGACCGACGGCGACTTCCGCATCACCTACGTGAACGCGGGCTTTGCGCGGCTGCTCGGCTGCGGCCCCGAAGAAGCCCTGGGCTGCAGCCCCGCCGCCCTGCTGGGCGGCCCGCACACCGACCGCCGCACGCTCGAAGCCCTGCACGCCCGCGCCCTCGCCGGGCGGGAGCTGCAGACCCAGGTGCTGCTGTACACCCGCGCCGGGCGCCCGCTGTGGGTCTCCCTGATGATGAACCCGGTGCACGGCGCAGCGGGCAGCCTGGAGCACGCCGTGTTCGTGCTCACCGACATCACGCACACCAAGATCCACGAAGTGCTGCAGCACAAGGTGCTGGACGCCATGGCGCACGGCGCGCCGCTGCGCGAAGCGGCCGTGCTGCTGTGCGGCGAAATCGAGCGCATCGCGCCCGAAGTCACCGCCACGCTGCTGGAGGTGGACGCCGGCGGACGCCTGCGCGTGCTCGCCGCGCCCAGCCTGCCGCCGGAGCTCCAGCGCCTGGCCGACGGCATGCCCGTGGGGCCTGGCGCCGGCTGCTGCGGCGCGGCGGCCGCCACCGGCCAGCCCGTGCTGTGCGCCGACATCGCCAGCGACCCGGGCTGGGCGGCAGCGCGCGAGGCCTTCACGCGCCACGGCCTGCGGGCCTGCTGGTCCAGCCCCGTGAAGGCGCGCGACGGCGCGGTGCTCGGCACCCTGGCCTTCCACTACCGCACGCCGCGCGGCCCGGACGCGCTGCACGAGCGCCTGGTGGAAGCCGGCCTGCACCTGTGCGCGCTGCTGCTGGAGCGCGAACGCGAGCGCGTGCGCATCCACCAGCTCGCCTACTACGACGCCCTCACCGGCCTGGCCAACCGCAGCAAGCTGCGCATGCGCGCCGATCGCCTGCTGCACGACGCGCAGCGCGCGCACCTGCCGCTGGCGCTGGTGTTCATCGATCTGGACCGCTTCAAGCAGGTCAACGACACCCAGGGCCACCCGGCCGGGGACGCGCTGCTGCGCGCCATGGCGGAGCGGCTGCAGGACAGCGCCCGCACCGGCGACGTGGTGGCGCGCATGGGCGGCGACGAGTTCGTGCTGGTGCTGCCGCAGTGCGACGCGCGCCAGGCCGCCATCGCCGCCGAGCGGCTGCTCGCCACCATCGCCCAGCCGGTGGAGGTGGATGGCGCCACGCTGCACCCCGGCGCCAGCATGGGCATCGCCATGTTCCCCGAGGACGGCGGCGACACCGACACCCTGCTGCGCTGCGCCGACCTGGCCATGTACCAGGCCAAGGCCGCCAACGGCCCGCGCTACCGCTTCTACCGCGCCGAGATGAACGCCCAGGCCCAGGAACGCTCGCGGCTGGAAGCCGACCTGCACACGGCGCTGCAATGCGGCGGCCTGGCCCTGCACTACCAGCCGCAGATGGACGGCGCCGCGCTGCGCGGCGTGGAGGCGCTGCTGCGCTGGACGCACCCGCAGCTCGGCGCCATCGCCCCCATGCGCCTGGTGGCGCTGGCCGAGGAATGCGGGCTGCTCGGCCCGCTCACCCAGTGGGTGCTCGGCGAAGCCTGCCGCCAGATGGCCGACTGGCGCGCGCGCGGCGTCACCGTGCCGCACGTGGCGGTCAACTTCCAGGCCGGCAGCTTCCTCGACCCCGGCCTGCCCGCCATGCTGGCGCGCACGCTGGCGCAGCACGGCCTGCAGCCGGCCGACCTGACGGTGGAGATCACCGAGACCGTCATGCTCGCGCCCGACCCCGCCGTGCTGGAAACGGCACGCGCCGTGCGCGCGCGCGGCATCTCGCTGTCGCTGGACGACTTCGGCACCGGCTACTCCAGCCTCGGCGCGCTGCACCGCCTGCCCATCAGCGAGCTCAAGCTCGACAAGAGCTTCGTGCAGGACATCGAAACCAATGCCACCGCGCGCGCTCTCACCATTGCCGTGCTGCACATCGCGCACGGCCTGGGCCTGCCCGTGGTGGCCGAAGGCGTGGAAACCCCGGCACAGCGGGAGTTCCTGCAGGCCCAGGGCTGCGCCGTGCACCAGGGCTACCTGTACACCCGCCCCCTGCCGCCCGAGGCGCTGGAGGCGTGGCTCACGGCGGCCTAGCGCGCCATGCCCATCCCTATCCCATCGTCAGGAATACGATAGAAATGCAACAGATTCTCAGAGACATCACCGTGCGGCGCATGGTCATGTATGTGCTCATGCTCATCAGCGCCCTGGTCGCGGTGCTGGCGTTCATCAGCACGCGCGGGCTGCAGCATGCCGAGCAGTCGCTGGAGCAGAACCACCTGCTGCTCACGGAAACCTCGGCACTCAACATCGCCAACGCCAAGATGCTGCAGGCGCAGCTGGCCCTGTCGCGCCAGCGCGAGTACACGGCCGCCGGCGACCAGGAGGCCGCCGCGGCGGAGGAGCGCAGCCTGGACGGCATCCTGTCCGTCGCACAGGAGCAGTTCGCGGTCTTCGCCCGCGCGGCGCAGCCGCACGCCCCGGGGCCCTTGCTGCAGGAGCTGCAGGCCAGCTTCAAGGCCATGGTGGACCAGGGCATCACGGCGCAGCGCAGGCTGCTCGCGGCGGGCGACATCGCACAGATCGCGCAGCACGTGCGCCAGGTGACCATACCGGCACGCCGCGCGCTGGAGGACGCGGTGAACCGCTACGAAGCCTACGCCGCCGGGCACGAGAGCGCGCTGCTGCAAACCGCGCACGCCAACCGCCGCAACGCCTTCATCGGCACGGTGGCGGTGCTGGGCTTCTGCCTGCTGCTGATCGTGCTGGGCGACCGCTACGTGGTGCATTTCGTCAAGCGGCCGCTCGACGAGATCAAGGGCCACTTCCGCCGCATCGCCGAAGGCGACCTGACCCGGCCCATCGAGCTCTTCGGCCGCAACTGCGTGGGCCAGATCCTGCCCTACCTGCGCGACATGCAGGGCAGCCTGGGGGCCACCGTGGACACGGTGCGCGAAGGCGTGGGGCAGATCGCCGGCGGCGCCTCGGAAATCGCCGCCGGCAACGCCGACCTGTCCTCGCGCACCGAACAGCAGGCCGCGTCGCTGGAGGAAACCGCCTCCAGCATGGAAGAGCTGGCCGCCACCGTGCGCAACAACGCCCACAGCGCCGCCCAGGCACGCGGCATGGCCGAGCAGGCCAGCGCCACCGCGCAGCGCGGCGGCGACGCCATGCAGCAGACCGTGGCCACCATGCGCCGCATCGCCGAGGGCTCGCGCCGCGTGGACGACATCACCACCGTCATCGACTCCATCGCCTTCCAGACCAACATCCTGGCGCTGAACGCCGCCGTGGAAGCCGCCCGCGCAGGCGAGCAGGGCAAGGGCTTCGCGGTGGTGGCCAGCGAGGTGCGCACGCTGGCGCAGCGCAGCGCCGCCGCGGCCAAGGAAATCAAGGACCTGATCGCCGACTCCAACGCCACGGTGGCCGAAGGCACGCGCCAGGTGGAAGCCGCGGGCGTCACCATGGACGGCATCCTGGACGCGGTGCACAAGCTCTCCTCCCTGGTCGGCGAGATCGCCACCGCCTCGCACGAGCAGGCGGCGGGCATCGAGCAGGTCAACCGCGCCATGGCGCAGATGGACCAGGTGACGCAGCAGAACGCCGCCCTGGTCGAGCAGGCCGCCGCCGCGGCGGGCTCGCTCGAATCCCAGGCCCAGCACCTGAACCAGGCCGTCGCCATCTTCCGCCTGAACGAAGGCGGCGCGGCGGCCCTGCCCCGGCAGCCCCACACCGCGGCGCCACGCCTGCCCGCATCGTCCCATCCCTAGCCCCAGACCCCGGCCATGCGCAACAACCAACCCATCACCCAGCGCGAGTACACCTTCCCGCTGGACGCCACGCTGCTGTCCGTCACCGACCCCGGCAGCCACATCAGCTACGCCAACGCGGCCTTCATCGAGGTCAGCGGCTTCGCGCCGCAGGACATCCTGGGCCAGCCGCACAACCTGGTGCGCCACCCCGACATGCCGCCCGAGGCCTTCGCCGACCTCTGGGCCACGATCAAGGAAGGCAAGTCGTGGACAGCACTGGTGAAGAACCGCCGCGCCGACGGCGACCACTACTGGGTGCGCGCCAACGTCACGCCCGTGGTGCGCGGCGGCCAGCTCGCCGGCTACATGTCGGTGCGCACGCAGCCCCAGCGCGCCGAAGTGGAGGCCGCCGAGCGCCTGTACGCCGACTTCCGCGCCGGACGCGCACGCGGCCGGCGCTTCCGCCAGGGGCTGATCGTGCGCACCGGGCTGATGGCCTGGGCCTCGCTGCCGCAGACGCTGCCGCTGCACTGGCGCATCCACCTGGCCGGGTTCGCTCTGGCGCTGCTGGCCATGGCCGGCGCCTGGGGCCTGGGCATGCACGACGGCCAGTTCGCGCTATTCGCCGCCTGGACGCTGGCGGCCTACGCGCTGTCCTCGCTGTGGCTGTCCCGCCAGATCGCGCGGCCGCTGCGGCGCGTGCTGCACCAGGCGCAGAACGTGGCGGCGGGCCAGATGCAGCAGGGCATGCACCTGGAGCGCATCGACGACATCGGCATGCTGATGCGCAGCGTGAACCAGGCCGGGCTGAACCTGCGCTCGCTGGTGGACGACGTGAGCGGCCAGATCGACGGGGTGCGCAGCGCCAGCGCCGAGATCGCGCAGGGCAACCACGACCTGAGCCAGCGCACCGAGCAGGCCACGGGCGAGCTGCAGCAGACGGCGGCGGCGGTGGAACAGATGTCCGCCGCCATCGGCCACAGCGCCGAAGCGGCGCGCCAGGCCAGCAGCATCGCCGCCGAGGCCACGGCCGCCGCGCACCAGGGCAGCGAGGTGACGCAGCAGGTGACGGCCACCATGCAGGACATCGCCACGGCCAGCCACCGCATCGGCGACATCACGGGCGTGATCGACTCGCTGGCGTTCCAGACCAACATCCTGGCGCTCAACGCCGCCGTCGAGGCGGCGCGCGCGGGCGAGCACGGGCGCGGCTTCGCCGTGGTGGCTGCCGAGGTGCGCAAGCTCGCGCAGCGCAGCGCCTCGTCGGCCGCCGAGATCAAGGCGCTGATCGCCGACAACATGGCCCAGGTGCAGGCCGGCAGCACGCTGGCGCGGCGCGGCGGCGAAGCCATGGCCGGCATCGTGGAGCAGACGGGCCGCGTGGAGCGCCTGATCGCCGAGATCAGCACCGCCACGGCCGAGCAGGCCAGCGGCATCCAGCAGGTGAGCGCCGCCGTGGGCCGCATCGACCAGATGACGCAGCAGAACGCCGCGCTGGCCGAGCAGTCCACCGCCGCGGCGCAGCAGCTGAGCCACAAGGCAGACCGGCTGGTGCAGGCCGTGGACGTGTTCCGCAGCTGACAGGAACAGGAATAAAAAAGGCCTTCAGCCCAGTGCCAGCAAGCGCGAGCAGCTATTTTTTCAGTAGCTGAGGCGGCGCGGCCGCAGGCTCTGGCTCGGTCACGAAGCCGATGCGCTGCAGGCCCGCGGCGTGGGCCGCCCCCATGATGGCGGCCACGCGGCCATAGGGAACGGCGGCATCGGCGCGCAGCTGGATTTCCGTGTCGGGCCGCGCGGCCGCCACCTCGGCCAGCCGGGCCTCCAGGGCCTGCGGGGCCACCGGCCGGTCGTCGATGAACGCCTGGCCCGTGCGGTCCACCACGAGCGTGAGCGCCTGCACGGGCGCGCCCGGCGCGCCGCCCTGGGCGCGCGGCAGCTCCAGCTGGATGCTGCTGGCCAGCAGCGGCGCGGTGAGGATGAAGATCACCACCAGCACCAGCATCACGTCCACCAGCGGCGTGACGTTGATCTCGCTCATGGGCTGCGGCCCCGGGGTGCGCTCCAGCCGGCCGAAACTCATGCCCCCACGCTCCCCGCTGCGCGTGGTTCGCTGCCCCCCGAGGGGGCTGACCCGCCTTGGGGCGGCCCGGCGGCGGGTCGCTCCATGCCGCTGCTGTCGGCCAGCAGCTCGCGCAGGTCGTGCGCGAAGCCTTCGAGGTCGGCCTCGATGCGCCCGGCGATGCGGCCATAGACGTTGTACGCCAGCACGGCGGGAATGGCCACGGCCAGCCCGGCGGCGGTCATGACCAGGGCCTCGCCCACCGGGCCGGCCACGCGCTCGATGGTGATCTGGCCCGCGCCCGCGATGGTCGCCAGCGCGTGGTAGATGCCCCACACGGTGCCCAGCAGCCCGACGAAAGGCGCCGTGGAGCCCACGGTGGCCAGCAGCACCTGGCCCCACTGCAGGCGCCCGAGCACGCCGTGCAGGGCATCGCGCAGCACGCGCGTGAGCTGCTGCGCGCGGCTGCCCTGCGCGGCCAGCGAGCCGGGCGGCGCACCCGCCGCCAGCGCATGGGCGGCGCCCGCCAGCGGCAGGATCAGGGATTCGCGGTCGAAGGGCTGCACGCGGCTGGCCGCATCGGCCAGGCTGGCGGCCTGCCAGAAGGCGGCGGTGGCGCGCGGCAGATCTGCGCTGGCGCGGCGCAGCAGGCGCAGCTTCCACAGGATGACGACCCAGCTCGCCACCGACATGGCGAGCAGCAGCAGGGCCGTGACCTGGGTCACCGCATCGCCTTGGCGCCACCAGTGCAGCAGGTCCATATCAGCCCCCGATGGCGCGGCGATGCGCCAACTGCTTCTGCGACCGGCGCGGCCCAGGCCAGCAGACGCCGCGCAAGGGCCGCCCCGCCGCGCTGGCGGCGTCCCCCTGCCCGCATGGCGCAGCCATGCGAGAGCGGGGGGAAGCGGCGCAGCCGCTCAGGGGGGTGTTCATGCCAAGCCAAGCACGTCGAACATGTCGAACAGGCCGGTGCGGTGCGCCGCCAGGAAGCGCACGGCGCGCAGGCTGCCCTGCGCATAGCCAGCGCGGCTGGAGGATTTGTGCGAGACCTCGATGCGCTCGCCCGTGCCTGCGAACAGCACCGTGTGGTCGCCCACGATGTCGCCGCCGCGGATGGTGGCGAAGCCGATGGTGGACGGGTCGCGCTCGCCCGTGACGCCTTCGCGGGCATAGACGGCGCAGTCCTTGAGGTCGCGGCCCATGGCCTGGGCGATGACCTCGCCCATCTTCAGCGCGGTGCCCGAGGGGGCGTCCACCTTGTGGCGGTGGTGCGCCTCGATGACCTCGATGTCGTAGCCCGTGGACAGCGCCCGGGCCGCCATGTCGAGCAGCTTGAGCGTGACGTTCACGCCCACGCTCATGTTCGGCGCGAAGACGACGGCGGTCTTCTGCGCGGCAGCGGCGATGGCCTCTTTCTGCGCCGGCGTGAAGCCGGTGGTGCCGATGACGGCCTTGACGCCCAGTTGCGCGCATGCGGCCAGGTGCTCCAGCGTGCCCTCGGGGCGGGTGAAGTCGATCAGCACGTCGGCGTTGGCCAGGCCGGCGCGCACGTCCGCGGTGATGGGCACGCCGCTGGCCACGCCGAGGAAGGCCGTGGCGTCGGAGCCGATGGCGGGGCTGGAGGCGATGTCGAGCGCACCGGCCAGCACGCAGTCGTCGCTGGCGCGCACGGCCTCGATCAGCATGCGGCCCATGCGGCCGGATGCGCCGGCGATGGCAACGCGAATGGCAGGTGCTGCGGACGGGGAAGTGGCGGTCATGGAAATCCTGGCAAATGGAGGGTGGCGCCCCGCAGCCGGCGCGCCAAGGGCGGGTCAGCGCGCGGAAGATTCCAGCGGCGGGTAGTGCCGGTGCGCGGCGTCGGCATCGGGTGCCGACGGGCTGGCGGACGGCGCACGTTCGGGCGCGGGGTAGCGCTCCAGCTGCGCCTCGGTGGCTTCCAGCACGGGGGCCTTGCGCGGCACGGCGCGCGAACCCAGGGTGGCGACGAACTCGGCCTCGGTCGGCATCTCGTCGCCCTCGGAGCGCACGAACTCGTCGCCCTCGAAGAACACGACGAGCTTGCGCGTCTGCACCTCCTCGCCCTGCTTCTTGAGCGTGAACACGTAATCCCAGCGGTTGGCATGGAACAGGCTGGTGACCAGCGGCGTGCCAAGGAGGTCGCGCACCTGCTGGCGGCTCATGCCGGGCTGCAACGCCTGCACCTGCTCGCGCGAGACGAAGTTGCCCTGCACCACGGTGGCACGGTACGGCTTGAGGGTTTCGACCATCGCGCGCCCGGAAAGGTCGACGCTGCCGCAGGCGGTCATGGCAGCGCCAATGGACACAATCAGCGCCACGCGGGCGCTGCAACGGGCTGTGGCATGCATGGATAAGGCTATGAGGCTATGATCCGGCCCATTGTAGCGGCTGGTGCCGAATGCCCGGCCCGCGCTTTCCGGCGTATGCGAAAGACCTTGCCATGACGAATATCGACGAACTCAAAAGCACCGGACTCAAGGCCACACTGCCACGCCTGAAAATCCTCGAGATCTTCCAGAAGGGCGTGCAGCGCCACATGACGGCGGAAGACGTGTTCCGCACCCTGCTCGACGAACGCTCCGACATCGGCCTGGCCACCGTGTACCGGGTGCTGACGCAGTTCGAGCAGGCGGGCATCCTGCTGCGCAGCAACTTCGAGAGCGGCAAGGCCGTCTACGAACTGAACGAAGGCCAGCACCACGACCACTTCATCTGCACCGCCTGCGGCAAGGTCGAGGAGTTCTACGACCCCGAGATCGAGAAGCGCCAGCAGGCCATCGCGAAGTCCAAGGGCTGGGTGGTGCACGATCACGCCATGGCGCTGTACGGCCAGTGCGCGAGCTGCGCGGGCAAGGGCTGATCGGCGGCTAGAAGCCGCCGCTGTGCTCCATGGCGCGGCGGTGGCGCTCGACGAATTCCTGGTAGGTGTCGATGCCGCGCAGTTGCAGGATGGTGTTGCGCACCGCTGCCTCGACCAGCACGGCGATGTTGCGCCCCGCCACCACCTGGATGACCACCTTCAGCACCGGAATGCCCAGGACGTCCTGGGTCAGCGGCTCGTAGGGCAGGCGCTCATACTCGCGCTCCAGCGTTTCCTTGCGCACCAGGTGCACGATCAGGCGCAGGCGCATGCGGCGGCGCACGGCCGACTCGCCGAAGATGGCGCGGATGTCCAGCAGGCCGATGCCGCGCACTTCGAGCAGGTTCTGCAGCAGCTCGGGGCACTTGCCCTCGATGGTGTTCTGGTTGATGCGGTACAGGTCCACCGCATCGTCGGCCACGAGGCCGTTGCCGCGCGAGATCAGCTCCAGCCCCAGCTCGCTCTTGCCCAGGCCGGATTCGCCGGTGATGAGCACACCCAGGCCCAGAATGTCCATGAACACGCCGTGCATGGTCATGCGTTCGGCGAAATGCTTGGACAGGTAGGCGTGCAGCACGTCGATCACGAAAGCCGAGGGCTCGTGCGTGGCGAACATCGGAATCTGCGCGCGTTCGCACATCGACACCAGCTCGTCCGGTGCGGCCTGCCCGTCGGCCAGCACCAGCACCGGCGGCTCCAGGGTGACGATGCGTGAAACGCGGCGCTTGCAGTCCTCGGGGGTGGCGTTGCCCAGGTAGGCGATTTCGCGCTCGCCGAGCACCTGCACGCGGTATGGGTGGATGTAGTTGAGGTGCCCCACGAGATCGGCGCCCGAGCGCGCGCTGCGGATCGCCACCTCGTCGAAACGGCGCTCCGAGGCGCTCAGCCCCGCGACCCACTCCCAGCGCAGCTGGCCGCGAAAGGCCTCGAACAGGACATCGGCGCTGACGACGTTGGGCTTCACGGCGGGCGGAGCGGGCTCAGGCCGCCTGGGTGGATTGCCAGCCGGCGATCATGCCGTGCAGCTCGGCCGCGTCGGTGCAGGCCTTGATCCGCTCGCGCAACGCGCCGTCGCTGAGCAGTTCGGCGATCTCGGAGAGGATCTCCAGGTGCTTCTGCGTCGCGGCCTCGGGCACGAGCAGGAAGATCAGCAGGTTCACCGGCTGCTCGTCGGGTGCGTCGAAGCCGATGGGACGCTCCAGCTGGAATACCGCCGCCATGGGGGACTTGAGCCCCTTGATGCGCCCATGCGGAATCGCCACGCCATGGCCCAGGCCCGTGGAACCCAGGCGCTCGCGTGCAAACAAACTGTCGGTGATCAGGGCGCGCGACAGGCCATGCTGGCTTTCAAACAGCAGCCCCGCTTCTTCAAAGGCACGTTTTTTGCTGGTGGCATCGACGCTCACGAGAACCTGAGCGGTCGGCAAGATGGAGGCAAGTCGGTTCATGGTGGTGTCGGTCATTATGCACACGGTGCTTGGAAACGCGC